>Ga0256826_1000580_pt1 | contig 22421 bp, 18 predicted proteins | sample CV79metaG_FD_185975 | JGI IMG/M metagenome (GOLD analysis project Ga0256826, IMG submission 185975) | Hydrothermal vent microbial communities from East Pacific Rise, Pacific Ocean - CV79 | ecosystem: Environmental > Aquatic > Marine > Hydrothermal vents | place: Pacific Ocean: East Pacific Rise...
AAGATGATTGGTCTAAGATCAAAGAAAATGCAAACTTAGCTGGTCTCTCTGCCCGTGTTAAATTACTGCTGCAGTTTGTTGCAGCTGCCGCTATCGCTTTTTTTCTCTGCTACTTTTCAGACATGAATACCGACCTTTATGTCCCATTTAACAAAAATCCTCTTTTTGAGATGGGTTATTGGGCTATCGCTTTTTGGGCTATCGTCATGGTTGCTGCTTCTAACGCGGTTAATCTTACCGATGGTCTTGATGGCTTAGCCACTGTTCCTTCCGTATTTGCCCTTGTAACATTAGCCGTACTTGTCTATATAACGGGTAATGCTATCGTCAGTAACTATCTACTATTACCCAACTTTCCTGTTGGGGAAGTTGCCATTATTGCCAGTGCTTTGGTCGGTTCTTTAGTAGGGTTTTTATGGTTTAACAGTCATCCTGCCTCTGTCTTTATGGGGGACAGTGGGTCATTAACACTGGGTGCCTTTATCGGTTATATGGGAATTATCTCTAAAAGTGAATTTTTACTTATCTTGATTGGTTTTATCTTTGTGGTTGAGACAATCTCGGTTATTTTACAAGTAGGTAGTTTTAAACTCCGAAAGAAGCGTGTCTTTTTGATGGCACCGATCCACCACCACTTTGAGATGAAACAGTGGGCAGAGAACAAGATCATCGTCCGTTTTTGGATTATCGCAATGCTCTCCAACCTACTTGCACTCATTACACTAAAGATACGTTAATGACTAAGACACCAATAACTCTTTTTGGTTATGGACTGACCACCAAAGCAATTGCAAAACACTATGGGCCGTCAACTTTTTATGATGACAATGTCACAAAACCCTTTAAAGATGACAATGACAATGCACTGAAACCTAGTGCTGAGTTTAACGCAAAGTACTCTCAGTTAGAGGTCCCCTCTCCCGGTATACCACCTCAACATCCTCTTATTAAACAGGCTACAAACCTTATGAGTGAATATGATCTCTTTTTAGGTGAACGTTCACCGTATACTCTAGAAAAAAAACCTTTTAACATCTGGATCAGTGGAACTAACGGCAAAACTACAACAACACAGATGTTGCAGCACTTGCTTAGTGAAAAAGGTTCATTAGCAGGTGGAAACATCGGGACTCCACTCGCAGAACTTGACAAAGATGCCCCTATCTGGATCTTAGAGACCAGCTCGTTCACCCTTCACTATACTAACGAAGCAACACCTAACATCTATCTTCTTCTACCCATAGCCCCCGACCACCTCTCATGGCACGGAAACTATGAAGAGTACTACAAAGCCAAGCTCAAACCACTAGCAAGCATGCGAGAAGGTGAAGTCGCTATTGTCCCAAAAGAATTTGCTGATATTAAGACTGATGCCTTTTTAATAACCTATGAGAGTGGTGAAGAGCTAGCCGCTTACTTTGGTATTGATACTGATAAGGTGAAGTTTAAAGGTGCCTTTTTACTTGACGCCATCATGGCAATGGGTGTTGAAAAAGTACTCTATGACACCGTTGATTATGAGAAGATGAATGCTTTTGAACTTGACCCTCATCGCCAAGAGGAGTTACACGATGCTCAAGGTCGACTCTGGGTCAATGATACCAAAGCGACAAACATTGATGCTACTCTTGCCGCGCTAGAGCGCTATAAAGACCAGCCTATTCACCTTATTCTTGGTGGTGATGATAAAGGCGTCGCCTTAGAACCACTTTTTGAAGCACTCACGAAGTATGAGCTTAACATCTATACACTTGGCAGTAATGAAGAGCGACTCAATGCTTTAGCTGTCAAACATAAGATCAACTACACTACAAGTTCAACTATAGAACAAGCGGTTAGTGACATTGCAAACAACCTTGATAAAAATAGTGTTGCACTTCTCTCTCCAGCTGCATCAAGTCTTGACCAATTTCCTTCTTATGCTGTTCGTGGAGACCGTTTTAAAGATGCTGTTAGAAAATTAAGCTGAGTTTCTAAACTCTAAGCTAATATTCAAGCTCGTAGCGATATACTTCCGCCTCTTAATAAAATAGTATCTGGCTTATTAGCTCAGTTGGTAGAGCAAACGACTGAAAATCGTTGTGTCCTTGGTTCGATTCCGAGATAAGCCACCATTTACTTTTTGTTAAGACTCTTTTCATTACGGCTTATTAGCTCAGTTGGTAGAGCAAACGACTGAAAATCGTTGTGTCCTTGGTTCGATTCCGAGATAAGCCACCACTTTCAAAACACTTTTTCCTTTACTCTTTGTTGTCAACTAACTCACATACAGTAGTATGCTTCATCAGTTTCCGCCGCGATTAAAGAAAAAATTGCTTTGAAAGCAAGCTTCTTTAGTAAGATTATATTATGTTGTTTGCTTGAAGGGTACGCTGTACCGATTCTGGTACAAACGAATGTAGGGGAATACTAGTCAAGCTATTTCATGATGATTTCGATCACTTTGTCTTGGTTTTCAAAAAGTGTTTTGACCATCTCTTGGAAACGTTCCCCAAAGCTGTCTTTATCTTCTTGTATTGCGTCGGGGCCGATCGCACTCATTAGGATCTTCATCGGGTTGACAACTTTTTTAGGATGGTAGTTAACACCCACTTCTTTCATAGTGTCTAGTCGGGTTAGACGTAGGTCTGTCGGTATCTCTGCACTATAAAAGAGTAAAGCTCTTCTATTGAACTTACCTCCGGGGATGCCACCAAAACCATAATCAGTAGTTGCGCCTGTGATATTAGAGAGAACACAGCCCATAACACCAGCATTATCTTCCGTGACCTCTTTTTTAAACTCTACTTTGATCTCTCCACGTTGCGGTATGCCCTCAGGGTAAAGGGCTTTAAGTCCATTAAGTGCCATAAGATATGCACCTGCGACTGTTCCACAACTATGACCAGCTGTTTTAACAATGTCAAAATAGCTATAGGTAATAAGGCCATCATCTATAGCACCTAAAAATTGGCTCAACTCATCATAAAGTGTTATCGTTTCTAATGTATCAAAAAATTGTTGGTGTTGCATGACTTTGTATTTCTCCTTTACCTTACTTAACCTGTTGACGGACTAAAGTATCTACCTTCTTCATCTCATCATCATTCCAATCACCTTGATGCTGATAAATCACAACACCATTATCATCAATAATCAATGTATTATAAGCATCATCAGGTAGGTTCCAACCTTTGACTAGCACTGACTCAGCATCTAAGATATAGGTACGCTTAGGATACGTGTCAACCTTACTTTTCATCATCTTTTTGATGATCGCATCAGGTTTCCATGTAGCATTGAGATTAATAATAACAAGGATCTGAAACTTATCAAAATCAAGCTCTTTTTCGAAACCTTCAATAGTTGGTTTAAAGACCTCTCCACTACTCTTTTCATCAGGATCAACATACATCAACATCGTCGTCTTTCCTTTAAGCATATTAGAACTCCACGCGTCTCCATTATAATAACCACCATTATCAGCCTCGAGCACGAGAGTTGGAAGTGGTTTTGTCGTATCAACCTCAGCAAAGAGCGAAGAGAGTGCCAGGGTGAGAAGAAGTAATGTTTTTTTCATAAGTAGACCTTTGTTTTAATAGTCTAATAGTAATAAAGAGGTATTAACGCATTGTTAAGGGTTGGATAGAGTGAAGGTTGTAGAGGATAAAGAAGTATGCATAATACTTCTTCTAAGAGAGATCGACTGCCTTTTTGTAAGCACGTTCTACCGCATCGATACAAGCAGCTCGAACATTACCATCTTCTAAGGCACCATAACCTGCCGCTGTTGTTCCTCCAGGACTCATAACACCATCTTTTAAGATTGCAGGATGGACTTCTTGAATAAGCTCACCGAAGCCACTAAAAAGCCCACGCATGATTGCCATAGCGTCATCACGTTTGAGTCCCTGTTTTACTGCACCATCCGCTAACGCTTCTGCCATAAGGGCTAAATAGGCAGGCCCAGAACCCGCCAAGGCTGTTGCAATATCGATCTCTTTTTCAGAAGCCAACCAACGTGACGTTCCAATAGCACCAAAGAGTGCCTCTGCTTCAGCTTGATAGTCTGTGTCCCCTGTCAACGTAGTCATAGACTTTTTAACCGTAGCAGCAAGGTTTGGCATGGCACGAACAACCGCTTGTGTCTTGATGTTAGAGGCGAGTGTCTCCAAAGTCGTTCCCGCAAGAACAGAGTAAACCACCTTAGCCTCACCCACAAACTGAGCCCCTACTTCTTGAACATTATAAGGTTTCACACAGAGCATCAAGGTCTTGTTATGGATGTCAAAAGCATTAAGCAGTGACTTCGTTACCTTACAACCTAAGGCTGCTTCAAATGCATCTAACTTGACCATGTTACGTCCCACAACCTCAATGTTGTAATCATCTTTAAGACCTTGAGCAATAGAGAGGGCCATGTTACCGTTTCCAATAAATGTAATTGTAGTTTTCATCTGTAATCTTTCTCTGTTTTATTAAGAGTATTTTAGCATAAGAGTAGAAGTAATGTTAGTTGCTAAGATGGCGGTAGCTCATTGGAAAAAGTACTTATTCAAAAAGAAGTTTCTAAAGGTATAGATTTGGTGCAGGTTGTGCCTAACTCAGACCGAAGGCGTACATCGGTATGTCGAGCATATCTGAGTTGGGTGCAAGATGTGCCGAAGCTACACCTTTAGAGAGAGGAGATAACTTACTACGTTGTCGACAAATGCATCATGCTTACGCTCTTTACCATACGCAATATACAACTTACGCTCTATCTTCTGTCCTTTAATACGTGCTTCAAAAAGCGTTCCATTTGCCAACTCATCTTGAATAACATGACGAGAGATAACAGAAACTACAGGACGGTCAGCATCTTTAGGTGAACGTAAAATAGACTCTTTAATCGCAGTAGGACTTTGAACGACACCAATGACGTTAAAGCTAGCACACTCAACACCGATCTCATCAAATGCCTCTGATGTTAAACGACGTGTATGTGACTTCTCATCACGACAGATCCAGTCAAATGTATACATGTCATCACGACGAAGTTGTTTTGGAATAGGCTGGTTTGAGAAAATTACCAACTCATCTTCCATCCACTCTCTATAGATAATACCATCTCTAAAGATAGGAGACTCTATCAATGCTATGTCGATCTTTTTGTCTTCTATGGCATCGATAATATCTTCTGACATACCAACATTCATATAGACTTCGTTATTGATCTTCTCTTTAATCGCACCAAGGAAACGTGGCATGATGTAGTTACCAATAGCGTAAGATGAGCCGAGGATAAATGTAAAATCTTTGTTAATAATTTTTAAAAGATCCTTTTCACTTGCATTAATTGCTTTTTCAAGACGTACTGCAATACGGTAAAGGTCTTCACCCTCTTTTGTCAGTTTAATACCATTTTTCTTACGTTCAACAATCTTAGTATCAAGGTACTCTTCGATGAACTTAATCTGCTGAGTAACCGCTGGCTGGGAGATGCCCAGCTTTGCAGAGGCTTTTGAAAAGCTCTTCTCTTTAATCACTGTCAAAAAAGTGTGCAGTTTTGCAAAATCTTTTAGCATAAGCTATCCTTCTATATAAAATAATAATTTGCAAGTATTATAACGCACAATTATAAATAAATATCACATACTAAGATAACCTCTGCTTATTTTAATATTGATGTGATTATTCATTGATAAAATAACTATTATCAATACTACCGCGAGGATACTTAAAAGGTAAGCACAATTTTAAAATGTGCAAAATGACATATAATCCGAGTTTTTACATCATTTTGCTATAATTAATCTATATACATAAAAAGATAGTAGATAAGCATGGACAAAATTTTTAATTCTCTTAATGAATCTCAAAGTGCCGCCGTCAAGCAGATAGATGGTCCACTCCTTATATTAGCCGGTGCGGGTAGTGGTAAGACAAAAACTATTACTTCACGTTTGGCTTACCTCTTAGATGTTGTCGGTATTGCCCCTAACAACACCTTAACCTTAACCTTTACCAACAAGGCTGCCAAAGAGATGCAAGAGCGTGCTTTTGCCATGATCAATCCTACCTCTTATCCACCACTTCTTTGTACCTTTCACAAATTTGGTCTACTTTTTCTAAAGTTCAATATCCATCTTTTAAAACGTCAGAACAACTTTGTCGTCATAGATACGGATGATAAAAAACGCATTATTAAAAAGATCAACGCTGAACTTCCTCTACCACTTATTGCTAGTGAGATCTCACGTTATAAAAACTCACTTATTTCACCGGGTGAAGCATATGCGCAAGCTGAGTTAAAAAACTACAAGCAGATCGCTAAGATATATGAAGAGTATGAGGCCTACCTCTTAGAGAACAACCTTGTGGACTTTGATGACCTGCTCGCCCTCACATATCGTCTACTCGATGAAAACCCGGAATTGGCCAAGCGTACTAGTGAACAGTACCAATACATTATGATTGATGAGTACCAAGATACTAATGAGTTACAATTTAGACTACTTAAGATGCTCTGTAGCTCACATAACAACCTCTGTGTTGTAGGTGATGATGACCAGAGTATTTATGGTTGGCGTGGGGCTAATGTACGTAATATTTTAGAGTTTCATGAAGACTTTGAAAACACTATGGTCGTCAAACTCGAAGAAAACTACCGTTCTCGTGCTTCGATCTTAAAAGTTGCCAACGAACTCATCCAACATAACCGTACACGTCTTGGTAAAAAACTACTTCCTACCCGTGAAGGTGGTGAAGAGGTTGTTACACTAAGCTCTAATGATGAAAATGAAGAAGCACGTAAGATCGCAGCTAAGATTGCAGACCTTATTAACCGCGGTATTTCCCCTAAAGAGATTGCTATTCTTTACCGTGTCAATGCACTCTCGCGTTCACTTGAAGAGGGTCTAAACCGCTCAAACATTCCCTATAAGCTTGTCGGTGGTCTACGATTTTATGATCGTGCTGAAGTCAAAGATCTTATCTCTTACATCCGTCTTATTACCAACCCACATGATAACTTTTCTATGAAACGTGTTATCAATAAGCCTAAACGTGGTCTGGGTAAGGCAAGTGTCGAAAAAATAGAACTTGCAGCCATTACCAAAACACTTTCCATGTATGACTTTATTAAACAGAGTAGTATTGCGGAACTTGAAGCATTAGTGAAAAAGAAAAACACACAGACACTTAAACAATTTGTAGCCGATATTGATAAAGTCATTGAAGTAGCCGAGCACTCTACTTATGAATTTATTGATGTTTTGGAAGAGACATTTAAACTAAAAGAGATCTACAAAAACTTAGCTGATGAAGCAGAACGTGTTGCCAATATGGATGAGTTTTACGGGCTTTTCCGTGACTTTATTAAGCAATCTCCTGATGCAACACTTGATGAGTTTCTAAATGAGTTGACCCTACAGAGTGATCAAGATGCTGTTGAAGGTGAAAGTATTTATATCATGAGTATCCACGCTTCTAAAGGCTTAGAGTTTGAACATCTCTTTATTATTGGCCTTGAAGAGGGCTTTTTACCACTCATTGGTGATGGCAGTGACACCGAAGAAGAACGCCGTCTAGGTTATGTTGCCTTTACACGAGCCAAAGACTCTTTGACACTATCACATGTAAACAGCCGTTTTTATAAAGGTCGTAGAACAGACCTCAGTAAAAGTCGTTTCTTAACCGAAGCAGGACTCTGTGCAGGTTCACTCAAGGTCGAGCAGAACACCGCTTTTAAAAAAGGGGACTTAATCCGTCACAAGATCTTTGGTCCGGGTCGGGTACTTGGTGTTTCAAAGGCTGGACGTGAGTTTAAACTCAGTATCAACTTTGGTGGTAGCCATAGAGATATCTTGGCTTCTTTTGTTGAACGTCTTTAACAGTTCAGAGTAGAAAAGAGTGGCTAAGAAAAAACGCGACAATATCAACCGTCTGTTTGTGGTTTATAAACCTTCAAACATCGGCTCCAACCAGTACCTCTCAAAACTAAAGTGGAAATACAACGCAGCTAAGGCTGGTTTTTCTGGTACCTTAGACCCCTTTGCTAAAGGCGTGCTCATTGTTGCCTTTGGGAAATATACTTCACTCTTTCGTTTTTTAAATAAAACACCGAAACGTTATAGAGCAACCCTGTGGCTAGGAGCACATTCAGACTCCCTAGATATTGAGATGGTAAAACAGATTGATAAGACAGTAGAACTTCCAATTAATGCAGTTAAAGAAGCACTTGCTAGTCTAGAAGGTGAGCTTGAATATCATCCCCCCATCTTCAGTGCGAAAAAAATAGATGGACGTCGTGCCTATGACTTAGCACGCGAGGGTAAAGAGTTCACACTCAACACCATTCACTCTACTATTCATGAGATGAAGTTCATAAACTATGCCCACCCTTTTGTCACTTTTGAGGCAACAGTTTCAGAGGGAACCTACATTCGCTCGTTAGGCGCCCTTGTAGCCAAAAAACTCAATGTCGAAGGTGGATGCCTCTCTGCACTAGAACGTCTTAATGAGGGGCAGTTCTTATTTGAGGATGAAAAGGCACTTGACATCAAAAAATATCTCAATATGCCACAAAATGCCTATCTCAAAAATAGTGAGACTATACTATTAGGACAGAAGCTTCAACGTGAAGATTTTGAAGTGACTGAAGATGGTACCTATTGGATCGATAATGGAGAGAGTATCTCTATCTTTGAGTTTGATGATGAGGGTGTCCACTACCTTTTAAATAGAGTGAGTCTAAATGAAAAGTTATAAAGCCTACGCTAAAGTTAACATGTTTTTAAAGATCACCGGGATGCGTGGTAATTATCATGAGATACTTTCACGCTTTGTCTTGGTCAATAACCTATTTGACACACTGACCTTTATTTCTAAAACTGATACAACCTTTAAAATAGAAGGCTCTTTTAGTTGTACTACTGAACAAAACACCATCTACAAAGCCTATGTAGCACTTTTGGAAGCGACACAATCAGAAGGCTTGAAAAGACTCATGCGAAGTCACGCGATTAAGGTAGAGAAGCAGATACCTGCTTTTGCTGGCCTAGGTGGTGGCAGTTCAGATGCAGCCACTTACTTACTGATGTGTAATGAAGTTTTGCATCTTGGATTGAGTCGTGCAGAACTAGCAACGATTGGTGCTAAAGTTGGTGCAGATGTACCCTTCTTTGTCTATGGATATCAGAGTGCTAATGTTTCGGGTATTGGTGAGATAGTTGAGCCTTTTGACGAAGAGGCGCTCCATATTAAAACAATAACACCGAACATTGAGATCTCAACACCTAAGGTCTATCAAGAGTTTAGAGAGACATTTTACAAAGAACTTTCCAAAGAAGAGGTTGATAAACTTTCCATCATGTCTTCTCTTGATGTTTTGAAAGCAATGATACCAACAGAAGCAAACGATCTTTTTGAGCCTGCCCTCAAACTCTATCCACAGCTTAAAGAGCAACAGCCAAAAGGTTGGTTCTTCTCAGGTAGCGGTAGTAGCTTTTTTACGCTTGCTTAATGATCTGAGAGCTAGGTAGATCAGACCTACTAAAACACTACTTTTAGTCCATCATCCAAGATGACCACATTGGTAATAGCATTAACCGTCATACCAACAACACCTTTTTCATCTTTAAGTGAATAGATGGGTCTGCTTTTGTAGTACTCATTGAGTGCAGACTCTATACTCCCATATAACATCCCTTTCATGTTATCACCTATAAAATCACTCTTAATCTTAATGACCTTAATCTGTCGTAAGTAAAGATTTCCACCTTTGGCGTATGCGATTCGTGAAGTAAAACTCACAACAGCACTTGCTGTTTTACCAGAACTATCTTTGATATTTGGTATTGCTAGTTTAGCGGTAAAGTTAAATCGTTGCTTCTTGCCATCTAATGCCAATATAGGATCGGAAATATAGAAGGTTAGAAACATAGTCTCTTTTGTAATGGGAAACTCTTGTTTCATCCGTTTTTGTAAGACCTCTTCTTTGAGAAGGTAGCTGTAGTTCTCTGCTAATAGTGATGACATTAAAAATAGTGTGGTAAAAAGTAGACGCATAAAGATCCTTGAATAAAATAGGATTATACTTAAAAAGAAAAAATGGAGATTAATAAAAAGAGATGAGAGCGAACTCTCAAAGAACAGGTACTAGAGACTAGTAACCTGAGTTGTAAACGTAGCTACCGATAAATTCAATCATCGGACTTACTGCTAAGAACAAGAATAGTGAAGCAAATGCTGCCATTCCCACTATTGCTTTAAGTGACGTTGATGCATTTACCATATAGTCTTGACCTTCGTGTAGAGGCTCTTTGAAGAACATAAACACAATAAGTTTCAAGTAGTAGTAACCGGCAATAGCAGAGTTAAGTGCCATGATCAGTGCTAGTACAGTAAACCCACCACTTACAGCTGCAGCAATAAGATAAATCTTTCCCCAAAAGAGCGCAAATGGGGGGATACCCGCTAATGTTAACATAAACAGTGCCATCAAAGTTGCTTGGACTGGTGATGTCTGGAACATACCTGAGAACTTCTCAAAAGGGTGATCTGAGCTTTGACCTGGAAGAAGTACTTTTTGACGACTTACCCATAACATTGTAAAGGCACCAAGATTAGCAAAACTGAAGAGTGCCCAGTAGAGGAAAAGACCTGTATTTGCCTGTGTTGTACCAATCAGTACAGCAGACATAACAAAACCAGCATGAGACACTGAAGAGTATGCAAGCATACGCTTAACATCTGTTTGAACAATTGCCCATATATTAGCTGCTGTCATCGTGATAACAACCATAGCGTAAAGAACAACTTCAAGCCAGATTACACCAGAGTGAATCAAGAATTCAAACAGACGCATAGCAACAACAAAGCCAGCGATCTTTGGAACAACTGACATGTAACCAGCTAGTGCTGCTGAAGAACCTTCATAAACATCTGGTGTCCATGTATGAAATGGAACCAATGAAAGTTTGAATGCAAATGATGCCAATAAGAATACTGTTCCAACAAGAACATAACCCATGTTAGCATAACCATCTGCTGCGAGAACTGCTGCGATCTGGTGAATCTCAACAGAACCTGTCAATGCATAAAGAACCATTGAACCAAAGGCAAATAGACCTGCAGCTAAAGCACCCATTGTAAAGTACTTTACAGCAGCCTCAAATGACTTGCTACGGTTATGTAGTGCGATCATAGGATAAAGTGCAAGTGATGCAGTCTCAAGTCCAACAAAGATCAAGATAAGGTTGTCAGATGCAACCATAAATTGGAATCCTGCGATCATGAATAAGAAAAGTGCAAAAAACTCTGGATAAGAGAACTCATGGAAACGCTTAGATGTTAATGCCAGAGGTATAAACATCATCGATGCTACAACAATGACGATCTGTGCCAAAATAGCAAGACCATCAATAAGCATAACATCAAAGAAACCAAGCTGTGTTCCATTAGCTGCAAATACACCTGCAGAACCCATTACTGCACCAAGGTCTAGTAACAAGAACAACATAGAGATCATGACGTAAAGTGATTTGTCTAAACCACCTTTAACAAGATCAATAACAATAATAGCCAAGGCACCAATAACTGCGATGAGCATTGGTGTCAGTGTGCCTACATTTAATGAGGCGAGTGAAACGTTGACTGCTTCTAACATTAGTGTGCCCCCTCTGTTTCAAATTTTACAATAGACGGGATCACTGATTTTGACTCAGATGATATCGCTTTGTCGTGCATAAGTTGAACCACTGCTTCAACTGAGTTGTTGATTGGCTCAAGAACTGGTTTAGGATAGACACCTAACCAGATAGCAATAATAGTTAAAGGAATAAGACCAAGAAGTTCAGTCTTGTTCAGATCTTTAAGATTTTTATTCTCTTCATGAGTCACTTCACCAAAAAATGCTTTTTTGTAAGCTGCTAACATGTAGATTGCACCAACAATAATCGCAGTTCCAGCAAGAAGCGTCATCATGTGTGACTGCTTATAGAAACCAAGAAGTGAAAGGAACTCACCAACGAAGTTAATCGTCAATGGAAGTCCAACCGAAGCCATCATCATAATACCAAAGATCAATGCGTACTTAGGCATAACATGTGCCAAGCCACCGAACTCACTCATAAGCTTAGTATGACGACGATCATAAATAACACCGACGAGTAAGAAGAGTGCACCAGAGACAATACCGTGTGCAATCATAAGGAAAACAGAACCTGTAATACCTTCTACGTTTAGTGCAAATGTACCAAGGATGATAACACCCATGTGTGATACAGATGAGTAAGCAACAACTTGCTTAATATCTTTTTGTGCGTAAGCTACCATTGCCGTGTAGATAATCATGATGATTGCTAAAATCGCAACTGGGTACATGAAGAATACAGAAGCATCTGGGAAAAGAGGTAGTGAGAAACGAATAAACGCATACGTACCCATCTTCAACAGTACCGCAGCAAGGATCACAGAACCGATAGTTGGTGCTTGACCGTGTGCATATGGTAACCATGTATGGAATGGGAACATCGGTACTTTGATCGCGAAGCCCATAAAGAAGGCTGCAAATAACCAGTACTGAATGTTCTCAGGAAGAATAAGGCGGTACCACTCTAGTAGTGAGAAACTCCACTGACCTGTTGCTTGGAAATAGAAGTACGCCATAAAAAGCATACCAACAAGCATGATAAGTGAACCTGTAAAGGTATATAAGAAGAACTTGACTGATGCATAAATACGTAGTGGTCCACCCCAAATACCGATGATAAGTAACATCGGAACAAGAGAAAGTTCCCAGAACACATAGAATAGAATGGCATCAAGTGCCGAGAACACACCGACCATTGTCATCTGTAAGAACAACAATGTGATGATAAGATCTTTAATACGACGTGTTTCTGTTAGTGTAGCAATACCAAGCATCGTAAAGAATGATGCCATGATGATGATAAACAGTGAGATACCGTCAACACCAAGCAGGTAAGAGATACCAAAAGCAGGAACTAAGTTCATCTGCTCCATAAACTGCATACCAGAGATGCTAGAGTCAAAAGCATACCATAGCCACAGTGAAAGAATAAACTCTACTGTCGCAACGATGATACCGTAAGCACGCATACTGTCTTTATTAACAATAAAGCCAAGTACTGCCGCTAAGGCTGGGAAAAATATCAGTATTGATAAAATGTGGTCTAACATCTATATAGCTCCTAATCCAGAGAGTAGTTTAACTACTGACTCTGATTGTCCAAATGTGAATGCTGCTGCCAGTGCTAATAGAACCACTGTACCAATAACCATCCAACGTAACATCGTTGAGAGGTTTCCGTCTTGCATCTTGTGTGTTGCTTTACCTGTGTTGTAGAAGATATTCGCCACACCATCAACAGTCGCATCAACAACTTTCATATCTAGTTTCCACATCATTGCAGAAAGTTCACGATAGGTCTTAGTGAAATACTCTTCATAAAACTGAGGAATAAAATACTGGTTGTAAAGAAGTTGGTACAGTAAACCTGACTCAACTTTCTTATCAACCTTAACTGCTTTTGCATACTTTTTGTATGCATAAGCGATCGAAGCAATAACAAATAACTGCGTACCGATTGTCATGATCCAGAACGTTGTATGGTTATGGATATGGTACTCAATCGCTGGAAGAACCTGCGTAACCATCTCAAAGTATGGTGTTTTGAAGATCATACCTGCAACAACAGCAAGAATCGCTAGTGGCAACATACCCCAAAGCATAAAGTTATATGCTTCATGTGGATGTACACCATTTTCAGTGTGTCTGTCATCACCATGGAAGATCAATGCAACAAGACGGAACGAGTAGAATGCTGTAAGACCAGCAGTCAACAAGAGAACCGTGTAGAGAATGTAGTGATGCTCAACAAATGAAACTTCTAAGATAAGATCTTTAGAGAAGAAACCTGCTAGTGGGTAGATACCTGCAAGTGCAACCGAAGCCAATGTCATGAAAATCCATGTCCATTTCATCGGTGTCTTAAGATCACCCATTTTAAATGGATCAAGCTCATCATGCATAGCATGCATAACATTACCGGCACCTAAGAAAAGTAGTGCTTTAAAGAATGCGTGTGCCATAAGGTGAAACAGTGCCACCCAGTAAGCGCCCAAACCAGCAGCCACAAACATGTAACCTAGTTGTGAAAGTGTTGAGTAAGCAATAATACGTTTCATGTCACGGTTAACCAGTGCCATAGTTGCTGCGAACATCGCAACAAATGCACCAAGACTCGCAATGAAAAGACCAACATCAGGGATAAGGTCATAAAGTGGGTTAGCACGTACAACTAAATAAACACCCGCTGTTACCATGGTTGCAGCGTGGATAAGTGCCGATACCGGAGTAGGACCTTCCATCGCATCTGCAAGCCATGTATGTAGTGGAAACTGAGCCGACTTACCCATCGCACCGATAAATAAGAAGATACCCATTGCTGTCAATACAGAATTATCAAGTGCTGGCATTGCAGCAAATGCTTCGTTGTACTGAATAGAACCAGTGTTCCAATATACAAGGAAGATACCGATAAGCATAGCAAGGTCAGCAATACGGTTCATGATGAACGCTTCGTTTGCAGCCCAAGTGGCACTCTCTTTGTGGTACCAGAAACCAATCAGTCCCCAAGAACAGACACCAACACCTTCCCAGCCTATAAATAGGCCAAGGAAGTTGTCACTCATAACAAGAACCATCATTGAGAAAACGAAAGCTGATAGCCATGCGAAGAAACGGTTAAAACCCTTGTCGTGATCCATATAACCGATAGAGTAGATGTGAACAACAGTAGAGACTGTTGTTACAACCATCATCATCGTTACAGAGACTTGATCAACAATAAATCCGTATGGAACATACAGATCACCTGTTGCCATCCATGTCATTAGTTCAACATGAATTGCTTCGCCACCACCAAGGATGTAGATAAGAAGTTTAAGACTTGCTAACCATGAAACGAACAGAAGTGCTGTAGGTACAAGACCTGCAATAATGTTCTTTTTGCTCATGCCAAAAAGTGCTGCAAACAGTGAACCTACAATCGGTGCAAATAGTGCAGTATATAAATATAATTCCATCTCTATCCTCTCATCGATGTCATAGCATCAAGGTCAATTTTACCAGTACGCTTGTACCAAAGAACAAGTAGACCAAGTCCAACCGCTACTTCAGACGCTGCAATAGCAATAATAAAGAAAGCGAACATCTGACCTGTCATGTCACCATAGTAACTACCAATCGCTGCAAAAGCGATGTTGACTGCATTTAGTAAGATCTCTGTTGCAAAGAAAAGCATTAAGAGGTTTTTACGACGCATAACACCGATCAGTCCAATTGCAAAAAGTACAATCGAAAGGATCATATAGTGCTGTAATGTGATCTCCATCATACTTGCTCCTTCTCTTCATTTGTACATTCGACTTCATCTTTCATTAATGTTAATGAGTGATCCATCTTCTTACCTGCAAGAACAATACCTGCAATCATTGCTACTAAAAGCATGATCGCTGCAACCTCAAATGGAATAAGGTACTTAGTAAAAAGAACCATACCAACCATTTGTGAGTTACCAACACCATCAATAGCAGGATAAAGTGCTGTGATGTTGCCTGAGATAATTGGTGCTGTAAAGATTGCAACCACCATAAGAGCGGCTAATCCTGAAAGACCAAAGATAAGCTGTGGAGATGTACGTTTTTCCACAACATCACGTGTTGTATCAAAGAACATCATACCAAAAGAATAAAGTGCCATAACGGCACCTGTATAGACGATGATCTGAATCGCGCCTAAGAAATCTGCACCTAGCAAAAAGAAAAATGCTGAGATGAAGATCATACCTGCAGCTAATGCACTCAGTGCATATAGCGCGTGGCTAGTTAACACAGTGATCAAGAACATCACTGTTGTTAAGATCGCAAAGGTGTAAAAAGCGATAGCTTCCATTAAAACTCCTTAGTACGCAAGCGGCGTTGATTTAACGCGCTCGTCTTCGTGTGGTGTAACAGAACCAAAACCTGGGAATTCAGGAACCTGTCCCTTAACTGCCATGTCAAATGGTGTTAACATATCTTCATAATCCGTGAAGTGTGCACGCTGCTCAGAAGTGTTCTCATAACGACCACCATGAACAATAGCAAGTTCTGGACAAACTTCTGCACAGTAACCACAGAAGATACAACGACCAAGATTGATCGTATACTCACTTACCTCTTTACGGCTGTTCTCATCAATTCGAGTGTCCATACGAATACAATCAGAGATACAGATCTTTTCACAAAGACCACAACCAATACAACGCTCAGTGCCAGACTCCCAAAGACGTTGCATCTCATGAACCGCACGGTAACGTGGGCCAACAGGAAGCTTCTCTTTTGGATACTGTACTGTGTGGATGTCAAACTTGATCATCTCACGCATCACAATCCATAGACCAACAAATAGTTCGCCTTTGATTGCACGAGAGAAGACTTGTTTCGCCTTATCCCAACCAGTTTCAGGATAGTTTTCAATGTCTACTTTATAGTAGCCATTTTCACTAACATTTCTATTTTCAAATTGTTCTAAACTCATCATCTACCCCTAAAACATCATCACAAAGCCGGTAACAACAACGTTGAGTACCGCTAGTGGCATAAGAACTTTCCAACATAACCACATCAACTGGTCAGGTCTGATATCTGGCCATGCTGCACGTGTCCATAAAAAGAAGAAGAAGAAAAATGCCATCTTCAACAAGAACATCAATGCACCAAAGACCGAACCATCACCAAATCCACCAAGGAAAAGAAGCACGATTACAAACGAGATAAAGAACATGTTTGCATACTCACCGATGAAGAACAGACCCCAACGCATACCAGAGTACTCTGTACCAAATCCATCAATAATCTCGTGATCATTTGCTACCAAGTGGAATGGTGTACGACCTGTCTCAGCAAATGCAGCAATCCAAAACAACAAGAAAGCAACCGGCTGTGACCAAATGATCCAATCACCGATACCACCTGCTTGATAGTTGTTAAAGTCGATCAGTGAGAACGAACCCACCATCATCAACGGTCCAAGTAGTGAAAGGCCTGTAATTACTTCGTATGAGATAAATACTGAAGCAGCACGTGCTGCTGAGATCAATGCAAACTTATTACTTGATGCCAATGAACCTAGAAGTGGTCCGTAAAAACCAACTGCCATAACACCAAGGATATACAAGATACCAATGTTTACATCAGCAACAATCGGATGAACGGTATAACCGAAGATCGTGAACTGTGGTAAAAATGGAATGGCTGCTGCTGCCATAAATGCAGTTGCAGCTGTAATAACCGGTGCAATCTTAAAGATTGGTCCTACCGCGTTAGTTGGAACAATATCTTCTTTAGTGAAGAGCTTGATACCATCTGCTGCGATTTGAAGAACACCGAATGGTCCAACGTTCATTGGCCCGAGACGACGTTGCATAAATGCAAGAATCTTACGCTCAAAGTAGGTACCAAAACCTGCTAGCGCTGAGAAGACTAACAAGATCACGACGATTTTAATAATCGTCTCTATGAAATATGCTGTTTCCATTAATTACACCTTTTTAATTGTTGCACTACTGAAACGATAGTCGTTAAAGAGTGCCTCAGAGTTAAGATTTGAGTCGAAACTTGGTACAAACGGAATGTTTCCGCCGATTTTACTGTCTATTTTAACATTAAGTTCCAAAGAACCTTTTGTTGTCTCAACAGAAACCTTGTCTCCCTCACTTAGTTCATTCGCTTTTGCGTAATCACTACTCACATATAGACCCACTTCTTCGCTCAACTGGTGAGACATGTTTGTAAAGTCGTTGAATTGAAGCGTAGGGTTAGCAAGATAGACCATTGTGTCACTCATTGCTATTGCTTCATCAAATGGAGCTACATTTTCATCACCTGTTGTCGCTGTTGTGACTTCTAACTCGTAACCACGAACCTCTTCACCACTATTACTATAGTGGTTTGGAAGATCATCAAACTTTTCAGCTTTAAAGCCATCAATAGCACCAAGTTGCTCTGTATAATCAACCGTTAATACAGCGTCAAGACCTAAAGCGTTAGCAATATCATTAAGCTCATAGCCTGCATAAGGAAGCGCGGCATTGGTTGGGTTAACACGAAGTTGAATACTTGTTAATGTTCCCTCTTGTTGATTCATCGCTGGCATATCAAGATCACCCTTGCCTGCTGCACTAAGAACAAAGTCTGCTGCAACGTTATAACCAACACTATATGAACCAGCAAGCTCATCTAAGTCACAGATCATCGCAACACCAAGAGAGTTACCCTTTTCAGGGATCATTGTTACTGAGAAGTCTGTGTACTTTTCTACAAGCGCAACAAGACGTGCAAGGTTTGCAGCATTTGGATGGCTGTAAAAGTCAGGTCCAACGATCATAGCGAAGGTGTCTTTTTTCTTTAACATCTTCTCCATAGTCTCTTCAAACTTCTTAGGTGCGTTAACAATTTCAAGTAGTCGGTTGTCATCAACCTCTACCTCTTTGTCAACTTTTTTAGGAACCATCTTAGATTTTTCAACCTCGATCTCTTCCTCTTCGCCTGTCTCTTCGTTGACTTTCATCTCTTTAACGATCTCAATAACTTTCTCTTTGATCGTCTCAGTCACAGTAATCGTCTTCGTCGAGTGAAACGAAGCGATGTACTCTGCAACTTCAGACGGTAAGGCATCTTTTTTAGCAAAAAGATCAAGTATAAGGTACATACTCGCCTCTTCTAACATCGGTGCATGGTTAATACTCATGATGTTTTTACCCATGTCATCAACAACAGGGTCAGCAACAGGGTGGAAGTACATTGCTGCACCCTTGTTCATGATCATTGCGTTGTTAATCGCGAAACGTGCATTTGGGTTGTCTGTTTTAATTGCTGAACCAACAGAGATAACAAAGTTAGCATCATTAACTGCTTTAAGAGGTGTTTTGTAGATAGCATTACCACTAACTGCTGAATACTCTTTCATAAATGCAGCAAACTTACGTGCCTCTTCATTAATAAGTTTATAACCCTTAGTCTCTTTTAGCTTCTGAAGAATTAGTGCCTCTTCATTAGTAATCTGAGAATTAAAACGGATGGTATCAGCTTTTTCAAAAGCTACAACTGCTTTAGCAAATGCCTCTTCGTCTTTACCATCAACCTTGTTCTCAAAGTTATAACCATAACGTCCCGCACCACAAAGTGAAACATAGTTCCACTCATTTTGAACACGGTATATCTTAGGTTCAGGAGCATCAATAGCGTCATGCTTCACTTCGTATTGGATTTGACAACCTGCAGAACAGTGTGAACACGTTGCAGGAATCTTAGTCAATTCCCAAGAGTTAGATGTATACTGGAAGTTAGCAGAAACGATCGCTCCAACAGGACAAACAGCAGAACACTCACCACAATCAGTACAGTCAAGTGTCTCACCGTTGTTTGGCTGGATCAATGACTTGTTAAGCTTGTTCCACATAGAGTATGCATCTTTTGGCATACTCTCTTTGAACTCAGCATCAATAGCATCACCACCACGAGCACGTGTACTTAGTGCGCCATCACCGATCATATCTTTACAGACAGTGGTACAACGCTCACACATAATACAGAGGCTTGGATCATAGTTTAGTAATCCCCAGTTCTGTATAGAACGGTCAACATCTTTGATCGCATAGCTTTGTGAATCAACACCTATCTCTAATGTATAGTTTTGAAGTTCACATTCGCCGGACTGATCACAGACACCACACTGTAGTGGGTGGTTTACATCATAAACTTCCATGATCGCACGCTTCTCAGCTTCAATTGTTTCCGTTGATGTTGTGATCTGCATCCCATCTTTACTTTTGGCATTACAAGCATATACTTGTTTACCATCTGCTTCAACAAGACAGATACGACACGCGAGCGTTGGGCTACAACGTGTCAGATAACAGATAGCGGGGATAAAGATGTCGTTGGCACGCGCCGCATTAAGGATGAGTTCACCCTCTTGCGTTTTGACCTCTTTACCGTCTATCGTAATAGTTATTTCACTCATACCTATTTACTCTCTCTCTTAAAATTTACTGTCTCAAAGCGGTAATCGCTTCGTACATTTAGACCCAAGTCAAAGGTAGGATGCAATGCAACCGTTCCTTTGAGTGTATCATCAAGCTTGAAGATACGACGAACAGTTTCACCAGCGTATTCGAATGTAACTTCAGCACCATCTTCAAGACGGGCTGCTGCTGCAAATGAAGCTGAACCGTACAGGTTGTTGTCATTTTCAAGTTGTGCTGTTTTTGCACTAAAAGCGTTAAACTGTAACACTGGATTGGCGTGGTAAATAACCGCACCATTAAACTCAGGTAGTTCTTCAACCTCTTCAGGATGACCGCCACGTTTAGCTGTTACATCATCTAAGACATAACCACGAACATCTTCACCTTTTGGTGTGTAGAAATTCTCTAGATCATCAAAACCAACAGCTTTAAAGCCTGATGCTATTGGTAACTTACTTGTGTAATCAATAGTGTTTTCAGCAGTAACACCAAGTGCATTTGCAAGATCGTTAAGCGTATAACCATCAAAACCAAGTGCAACATTTGTAGGGAGAAGACGCTTGTCTATGTTAACAAAGCTTCCCTCTTGTTGATTCAGTGATGGTACATCTAAATCCGTACCACCTAATGCAGAAATAACAAAATCACCCACTGCGTTATAGCCAACAATATTTGAACAAGATGTATCTGTGTCGAGATCAGCAATTAATGAAACACCTAAAGTATTCACTTCATTTGGAACCACTAAAATACTAAACTCAGAATACTTCTCAATCATCGCAGTCAAACGTGCAATATTTTCAGCACGATCATGTGCCAGTAGATCAGAACCTATAACCAAGGTCTTAGACTTAGTACGTCCAAACTGCTTCATCATAAGATCTAGCTCGTCATCACCAACATTGGTCTCAGCACTTAAATAACCCTCATCAAGTCCATCCATAAATGCTTGTTCACGTTGTGTTAGCTCTTGGTCCACGATCAATGTCTTAGCAAGTAGTGCTAGAACACCTTCTTCAGTACCCACTTCATACTTCACAAACTGTGTAACAGTATTTTGCAATAATGCATCTTCGAGTGGATGCATGTAAACAACTTTGGCACCATTATGGCGCGCAGCTGTTGTCATCGCATAACGTACTGCTGGATTGTCTGTTGCAATACGACTACCAACAACGATAATAGCATCAGAACTTTTTAGACTGTTTAGATCTGCAGAGTAGTGTTGTTTACCACTTACACTTGCATAAGCATCCATAAATGTTTTCATCTGACGTGCATCTTCATTGAAAAGTTTTAGACCTAGTTTTGCTTTAAGTGCATTTAGAATCATTACCTCTTCATTAGAGATCATCGATGAAAAACGAATCGCTTCTGCATTTTCTAAAGCTTTAACAGCTCCAACAAAAGCATTTTCATCTTTAGTTGCACTATTCGCATAGTCATAACCAAAACGTCCTGCACCACAAAGTGTTACATGTTCAAAGTCATTTTTAACACGATAGATACTCTCTTCACCTTGAGAGTCAATACCAGCATGTTTAACTTCATACTCTACTGCACAACCTGCACTACAGTGCGCACATGTTGCTGGGACTTTTGTAAGTTCCCAAGAGTTTGCACTATATTGGAAGTCTGAACTTACCAAGGCACCTACTGGACATACTGCGATACACTCACCACAGAAAGTACAGTCAAGTGTCTCAGCATTTTTAGGGATGACTTTTGAGTTGTAACCACCAAAGAGCAGATCAAGTGCATCATCACCAATCACTTCATTACAGACGTGTGTACACTTTTCACACAAGATACAAAGTGATGGGTCATAGTTTATAAGTCCCCAACTCTCAATCTTACGTGATTGATCTTTAGCAGCAAACTGCTGCGCACCAACATTAAACTCTAATGTTTTATTTTGAAGGTCACATTCACCTGACTTGTCACATACACCACATTCAAGCGGGTGGTTAACATCATACATACGCATGATGTTAGTACGTTCTGTCTCTAAAATCTCAGAGTCAGTAATGATATTAATGCCTTCAGTAGGAGGTGTGTTACAAGCAAGAACAAAACCATCCATGCCTTCTACCTCGACACTACACAAGCGACAAGAAGCACACGGAGATGTCTTTTCAAGGTAACACATCGTTGGGATATAAATATCTTCACGACGGGCAACATTGATTATAGTCTCACCACGTTCAGCCGTTACAGAGCGGCCGTTTATCTTAAAATTAATCATCCGACCTCCCTTTAGTACGCGACCATCGCGATATAGTAACAACGCATACAGCGATCTGCTTCACTGAGTGCTTGTTCTTGTGTAAATCCTAGGTTAACTTCCATGTTGTTGAACTTACG
>Ga0256826_1000581_pt1 | contig 22384 bp, 21 predicted proteins | sample CV79metaG_FD_185975 | JGI IMG/M metagenome (GOLD analysis project Ga0256826, IMG submission 185975) | Hydrothermal vent microbial communities from East Pacific Rise, Pacific Ocean - CV79 | ecosystem: Environmental > Aquatic > Marine > Hydrothermal vents | place: Pacific Ocean: East Pacific Rise...
CATAATCGATAAAAACTCGTGTTAAAAATCTATCGTAAAGTGCTTGAAGTTCCGTGTTATCTTTTGGTAACTCATTTGAAGCTCCGATAAAAGAGATAATTTCTGTTTTCTCTTTTTTTGAACCATTGTGAAAAATTTTCTCATTCATAATTGTTAAAAGTGAGTTTAGAATTGATGAATTCGCCTTAAAAGTTTCGTCAAGAAAAGCGATTGTTGAGTTTGGCAGATAACCCTCTGTTTTTCTCTCAAATTTATCCTCTTTTAATCCTGAAATTGATAACGGTCCAAAAAGTTCATCGGGAGTTGTGAATTTTGTCAAAAGATATTCGTAATAATTTCCATCTTGAATCACTAAACTAAGTCGTCTTGCAATTTCACTTTTTGCTGTTCCTGGAGGTCCAATCAAAAGTAGATTTTCACCTGCTAACATTGTTAGAACTGCTTCTTTGATATGTTGTTCTCTTTCGATAAGTCCGCTATTTAGTTCGTTTAATATATTCTTAATCTTATTGTTCATAATTTATTCCTGCTTTATAATAATGATAAATGATAGATTGGTTATTAGTCCCGATTTTTTCCACAAAATATCGGTTATTTGCTTTTATTGTATAATAGCTAAAAAAATGGAGATTTAAAATGAAAATCACGGTTATTCAAGGTCCAAACTTAAATATGTTAGGGACTCGAGAGCAAAATATCTACGGTGGAATGAAGCTTGAGCAGATTCACCAACAAATGAAAGATGTAGCTTCTCAAAATGGTTTTGAGATTGACTTTTTTCAATCAAATTTAGAGGGTGAGATTGTAGATAAAGTTCAGGAATGTTTAGGCGACTCAAACGGAATCGTTATCAATCCCGCAGGTTACACTCACACATCAATTGCGATTCGAGATGCAATTACTGCTGTAAATCTTCCAACAATTGAAGTGCATATCAGCAATATTTATAGAAGAGAAGAGTTCAGACAAAAATCTATGATTGCCCCAGTTGTTGCAGGGCAAATTTCAGGATTTGGACCTTTCACTTACCATTTAGCAATGATGGGAATGATTCAGATTTTAAATGAAATTAAAGCGATTCAAGAACAACAAGGTGCAAAATCTTAGATATGAACTTTATCCTGAAAGATGAAAATGCGATATATTTTGAAGTAAAATATAGTTGTGATAATGCAATTTATCTAAAAGTCGGGTCTGAAAGTTTTTTTATTACCGATTCTCGTTATACGGAAGAGGCAAAAAGTTTAGTCCAAAATTGTGAAGTTATCGAAAGCAAAGATTTAATAATTAGTGCAAAAGTAATTTTACAAAAACATTCTAAACTGAAAATCATTTTTGACCCGTACGAATGGAGTGTTGCAGAGTTTGAAAAGATCTCACCTTTTTCAAATTTTATCCCAAGACAAAATTTTTCTAAAAATCTAAGAATTATTAAAACAGATTTAGAAATTGAATATCTTTCAACCGCCGTGAAATATGGGCGGGTTGCTTTTGAAAGTTTTCGCGAATATCTTTCTGTTAAGGGAATTGGAAAAAAAGAGAAAGAGCTACATTTCAAAATGAAAACTATTTTGCAAAAAAAAGGTTCTTTAGATTTAAGTTTTGACCCGATTGTAGCTTTGAATGAAAATTCATCAAAACCTCACTCACTTCCAACAGATAGACGATTATCAAATGGCGACATTATTTTAGTTGATGCGGGTGTGAAATATAATCGATATTGTTCAGACCGAACCGAAACTTTTATGTTTCAGCAAAGCAAGTTTTCATCTGTTAAAATGAGCCAAAAAGTTCGTAAGATTTATGATATTGTTTTGAAAGCTCACGACGAAGCAATTTCAAAAGTTCGAGTTGGTATGAAAGCTTCGGAAGTTGATAGTTTGGCTAGAAATATTATTGAAAAAGCTGGGTTTGGAAAAAACTTTATCCACTCAACTGGACACGGAGTCGGTTTAGATATTCACGAATATCCGAATATTTCAGCAAAATCTGATGTGGTAATTGAGGATAATATGGTTTTCACTATTGAACCTGCGATTTATATTCCCGATTTTCTCGGTGTTAGAATTGAAGATATGGTTGTTATGAAAAATGGCAAAGCTAAGGTTTTATAATTGATAAAAACACTTTCTAAAACTTTATCTCTGCATTACACTTCTCTTTTTCCTTTTCAAGCACCTCATCGTAAATCTATTGGGTTTAAAGTTTTGGTTAGCATTGGAGGAAATATTGGAGATACAAAAAACCGTTTTTCAAAGCTGTTTCAAGAAATTAAGCGAGATTCCACTCTTAGAATTCTGGCAACTTCGCCAATTCTAAGGAATCCGCCTTTTGGCTATTTAAATCAGGACTATTTTTTTAATGCGGTAATTTTGTTAGAAACAAGGCTGTATCCAAACGAGTTTTTAAAAAAGATTTTATTTATAGAAAAAAGGTTTGGGCGGAAAAGAGCTTTTAGAAATTCGCCAAGAACTTTAGATATTGATATAATCTTTTTTGATAATTTTAAAATAAATACAAAGAAGTTAGTCGTTCCGCATAAAGATTGGAAAAATCGGGAATCTGTATTAATTCCGTTAATAAATTTAGGAAAAATAAGATGAGTATAAAAACAATACAAGGGGATTCGATTCAAAATGCTGTTAAAAAAGCAACTCTTTTATATGGAGATGAAATCTCTATTGTTGAAACGAAAACAAAAAAGAGTGGCTTATTTGGAAAATCAATTTATGAAGTTGTAATTTCAATTCCCGATGAGGTTGATGAATGGCAGGATAATAGAAAAAGCCGTTTTCAAAATCAGATAGATAGAAGTACAAAAGATAGTTTTGATTTGAAAATAGAGACAAATGCTGTCAATTCTGAATATGATGAAGATATAGATTTTAAATTAAATAATAATTATCTGCTTTCTGAAAAATCAGTATCTAAAAGAGAAGCAAATAATCCATATCAAAAAGTAGAAAAACCAAAAGAACAAATTAATATTTCAGAAAATGCAAAAAAAATAGCAGAAATTGCAAAACGACGACAACAGGAAATTGGCGGAAATAATCCAGTTAAAATTGCACCAAAACCAAAAATAAAAAAACAAGTTCAACAGCATTCTCAAACTGTGATGCAAACAGATAATAGAGTTTTTAATGATATTAAATCAGAGATGACTCAACTTAATGATAAAATAAAATTAATTCAAAATATGTTTTGGGAAGAAAAAAGACCTGATTCGACAACAATTCCACCTGAATTTGCGGAAATATATAAGATTGCAAAAGAGAGTGGAATGAATCAAGGTCATCTTGATATGATTATGAAACTTTCAATTGAGCATATGCCCTCAAAAATGCGACAAAATAGCGAAACTGTCAAAAGATACTTTAAAGCTTTGCTTAGAAAAATGATTCCCGTTCGAGCTGAAACTTTGGTAAAAAGACCTAATAAAAAGATTTTTATGTTAGTCGGTTCAACTGGGGTTGGAAAAACTACAACTATCGCAAAGCTCACGGCTCGATTTACTTTAAAAAGTGATATTGAATATAAAGTTGGTCTTCTTGTTTTGGATACTTATAAAATTGGTGCGGTTGAACAACTTTCTCAATATGCAAGAATGATGAAAGTTCAAATGGATACCGTCGTTTCACCTGTTGATTTTGCGGATAAACTCGAAAGAATGGCTGATAAAGATTATATCTTTATTGATACGATGGGAAGTTCTCCTTACGATATTGAGAAAATTGAAAGTATTAAAGAGTTTTTAGAAACTGGAAAATACTCAAATGATATTGAAGTTATGTTAGTTCTGCCAAGCAGTTTAAAGTATGAAGACTTAAAAGAGGGTTATAATAGTTTTTCAAAACTAAATATAGATACAATTTTATTTACAAAACTTGATGAAACAAAAGGATTCGGTAATATTTTTAGCCTAATCCACGATATTCAGAAACCGATTAGCTATTTTTCAATAGGACAAGAAGTTCCTGAAGATATTATTGTTGCAAAAAGCGACTATTTAGTAGAATCTCTACTTAATGGTTTTAAAAGGGAGATAATAGATGACAATTTCTAGTAATAAAAATCAGAATTCAGGTATAAATCAAGCTAATAAACTTGAGCAGTTAGTTAAAAATAAAAATGGAGGTCATAAAACCATTAAAAAGAATACCCATTTTATTACTATAACTAGTGGAAAAGGCGGGGTTGGAAAATCTACGGTAAGTGCAAATCTTGCCTATATTTTCGCAAAATATGGTTATAAAGTTGGTATTTTTGATGCTGATATTGGTTTAGCTAATCTTGATGTTCTTTTTAATGTTAGGATTAAAAAAAATATTGTTCATGTGCTTAATGGAGATGCAAAAGTAAAAGATATTTTAGTTCAAATCACTCCAAATCTTACATTGATTCCAGGTGATAGCGGAGCAGAAATTTTTAAATTTACAAATACAAAAATGTTTGAGGCACTTATTGAAGATTCCACAATGTTAGATGATTTAGATGTTATGATTATTGATACGGGAGCTGGAATTGGGGAAAAAACCCAAACTTTTCTAAATGTAGCTGATGATATTATTGTTGTGACAATTCCTGACCCCGCTGCAATTACTGATGCTTATGCCACAATCAAAATGACTAGCAGAAAGCGGGATAATATTGGAATGATTCTAAATCAAGTGACTTCCGAAAGAGAAGCTTTAGCTATTTTTGGAAAAATTGATAAGGTTGCAAAAGTTAATATTGGCGGAAACTTGAAACTTGAATATTTTGGTAAAGTTGCTCAAGACCCAAATGTTGGAATTTCTATAAAAAGACGAACTCTATTCGTTAAAGAAAATCCATATACTCAAGCCACTCAAGATTTAGAGAGAGTCGCAAGACAATTAGCTAAAAAATTTGAGAAAAATATGTTAATAAATAGTGAGCCAAATTCTAGTGGTTTAGCTGGTTTATTTTACAGATTAGTTAAACACTTTAATTAAGATGATTATCTATAATATTAAGAGTTTTATAACCGTCGCAGGGTTTTTTGTGGGATTGCTATTTTCAATAATTATGGCTGTTTCCCCTTTAGCTCTCGCAGTAAATACAGTTTTATTTACGATGGGTTTTTACTCTTTTGCAAATCTATTTTTAGCTTTTTATATCAAAAATATAAAAGTTAATGATGGAAGCCATTTTCCAAAACAGGCTTTTGAGGAAAGACTAGATTTAATGATAAAAGATTTAGATAAAGAAGAGGATAAATTTATGCCACAAAAAGAGAATTTTAAAATTATTATAGATAAGCAAATGAAAAATATAGAAGAGAGTCAAAAGCGATGAGTTATGTAAATGAGATAAAATATCAAAAAGACCAATTAGCTATTGAATATCTTCCAGCAGTAAAATCTATGGCATTCCGACTAAAAGAGAGATTGCCTAGCTTTATTGAATATTCAGATTTAGTTTCTATCGGAACAGAGGAACTTGTAAAACTTGCCCGACGATATGATGAAAGTCAAAATGATTCATTTTGGGGGTATGCAAAAAAACGAGTTTATGGTTCGATGCTTGACTATCTTCGCTCCCTTGATGTTATGAGTCGAAATGGTAGAAAGTTAGTTAAAACCATTGATTCTATCGTTGAGCGATATATGGCAAAACATAATGAAGAACCATCAAATCAATTTCTTGCTGAAAAACTTGAAATATCTCTTGAAAAAATCCGCGAGGCTCGTCGTGCTTCTGAAATCTACACGGTTTTACCAATAAATGACCACGTTGATTTTGCAGATTCAAGTGTTAATATTCTTGAAACGATTGAAACTGACGATTTGATTTCTAAAGTCAAAGAGATTTTAGATACTTTAACGGAAAGAGAACAGCTGATAATTCAACTCTACTATTTTGAAGAGCTGAATCTTAAAGAAATTAGTGCCATTTTAAAAATTACAGAATCTCGAATATCTCAAATTCACAAAGCTGTTATCAGAAAAGTGAAAGAATCGGTTCAGGAGTAATTTATGGCAGACATACTTAGTCAAGAAGAAATTGATGCCCTTTTAGGTGATGTTGGCGGTGATGATTTAGGAGAAATGGACGAAAGTTTTGAGGAAGAAGTTCAGGAAGAAACAACTTCAAATACTTCTGAAAGCTATTCCGCAGCTAATAATCCTGATGTTCAAATTACCCTTTATGATTTTAAAAGACCAAACAGAGTTAGTAAGGAACAATTACGGGCATTCAGAAGTATTCACGATAAACTAGCAAGAACCTCATCATCTCAAATTTCAGCAATTATGCGGTCGATTGTAGAGATTCAACTTCATTCAGTTGATCAGATGACCTACGGGGAATTTTTGATGTCCCTACCAAATCCTACCAGTTTTAATGTGTTCTCAATGAAACCACTTGAGGGAAATGGAATTTTGGAGGTCAATCCGTCAATCGCCTACCCGATGATTGATAGAATTTTAGGCGGACGAGGTGAGCCATTTGAAAATAATAGAGAGTTTTCAGATATTGAAATTTCTCTTTTTGAAACAATTCTCAAAGTTCTAATGGATAATTTAGGCGATGCTTGGAAAGTGGTCGAACAGATTAAACCGACGATTGAACAAAAAGAGAGTTCTCCAAATGTTGTTCAAATTGTTGCCCAAAATGAAATTGTTGTTATGATTGTTATGGAAATAATAATTGGACAATCAAGCGGAATGATGAATATCTGCTATCCCGTTATTGCTCTTGAATCTCTATTGCCAAAATTGGCTAGTCGGGATTTAATGCTAAATGAGTCTGGTTCTAAAAAAAGTAGAAATCAGGATTTAAAAGTAATTCTTGGGGGTTCAAAAGTTCAAGTTGATGCTTTCCTAGGTTCTACACATATAACATTACAAGATATTTTAGAACTTGAAAATGGAGATATGCTGAAACTGAACACGGGAATTGATGAAGGTGTCGAATTAAGTGTGAATGGCAAAAGTAGATTTATCGGAAATGTTGGAGTCAAAAGACATCGAAAGTCGATTAAAGTTACTGAAAAAATATTTAGCGAACAAGATGAACTTCAAGATTTACTTACTGAAATTGCAGAATATCGAGAAGAACGAGATGCAGATTAATTTTAAATGAATGTTAAAAAAGGTAGATTAGCTGAAGATAAAGCTGTTGAATATCTTAAAACTCTTAACTTTAAAATATTAGATAGAAATTTCTATTCAAAATTTGGAGAAATCGATATTATCGCAACTCAAGATAATATCCTCCATTTTGTAGAAGTCAAAAGCGGAACATCTTTTAATCCTGCATACAACTTAACAAACAGAAAACTTGAAAGAATTCTTAAAACTGTTGAAATGTATCTTATAAAATGTCCTTCAAATCTTCATATTTCAATCGATTTAATTACAATTCAAAATAAAGAAATTGAACTTTTTGAAAATATAACTATATAAATCCAGTTTCTGTAAATGACCCAAAATTATTATATATATTATATAATTAAATTGGGACTAAATAATTAATTAGTTCCATTAAATTAAAAGGATATATTTTTGAATAAAGATATTAAATTCTCATTATGGTTAGATTTTATTGAGCGAAACTTTTTAGAGAGCGGAGAGTTTGATAAACTGATTGATGACGGAATTATCAACGGAGCAACTTCAAACCCAGCAATTTTTCAACAGGCTTTTACAACTTCAAAAGCATATATTACCAAAATTGAGAGTTTAAAAAAAGAGGGCTTGTCAGCAAACGAGATTTACGAAACTCTTGCAATTTCAGATATTCAACTAACAGCAAAAAAACTATTTCCACTTTATGAAAAAAACAATATGGGATTTGTGTCAATCGAAGTTAATCCATTTTTTGCAGATAATAGTGAAGCAACAATCGAAGAGGGAATCCGCCTATTTAGAAAAATTGGTTTTCAAAATGTGATGATTAAAATTCCAGCTACTGAATTTGGCTATTTTGCAATGGAGGAACTTTTTGCTAAAGATATTCCAGTAAATGCGACTTTGATTTTTTCTCTTGACGAAGCTATCAAATCCGCAGAAGCTATGAAAAGAGGTTTGGCTCGAAGTTGTAAAAAAAGTGCAAAAGGTGTTTTATCAGTTTTTGTAAGCAGACTTGACAAAGCTACCTCATCGACAAAGTTTGGGATTGCAAATAGTTCAAAAATCTACCGCGAAATTGAAAGTCGAAAGTATAAAAATATTACAACTCTATTTGCTTCAACAGGAGTTAAAGATGATTCACTTCCTCAAGATTATTATATCCGAGAGCTTTTAGCTGAAAACAGTGTAAATACAGCCCCATTAAAAACTATCCAAGCTTACCAAAATACTGGAATGGGCGGAACTCAAAACCTACCTCTAAATTTAGCGACTGAAACTGAAATCATTTCTCAAATTGATTCTGCCGATGAGATTTTAGCTAGATTGAAAAAAGAGGGTCTTGAAAGTTTCAAAACTTCATTTTCTGATATGATGGAGTTTTTAAAGTAATGGGAATTTTTGCGGGAATCAAAGCTGTCTTAAATTTTATTAAAGAGTATTTCAAATCTCTGCTTTTTATCGCAATTATGTTTTTACTATTTTCTCCACAAGAGGAAATTATCCCAAACCATAATTTAGCTAAAATCCATATCACAGGTGAAATTATGGTAATTGATGAAATCATTGAAAAGCTCCGAAAAAGCTACGAAAATGATTCTGTTAAAGGTGTTTTACTCGTTATCGATTCAGGCGGTGGTGCAGTTGATAAATCTATTGAGATTTCAGATATTGTCCGCAAAATTCAAGCTAAGAAACCTGTAATTACTTATGCTTCAGGAACTTTAGCAAGTGGCAGTTACTATTCTGCAATTTGGTCTAATAAAATTATTGCAAATCGTGGAAGTCTTGTCGGTTCTATCGGAGTGATTTTTGGTGGGATAAACTACCAAGAATTAGCAGATAAAATTGGAATATCGTCTCAAGTTTTGAAAGCTGGAAAATTCAAGGAAAGCGGAACTGCTAACCGAGATTGGCTACCTTACGAAAGAGCAGAATTGAAGAAAATAATCGATGACACTTACGATATATTTATTTCAGATGTTGCGGAAGCTCGACATTTAGATAAAAATAAGAGTTCTGAATTTGCCGATGCTCATATTTTCACTTCTCGACAAGCTATAAAAGTTGGTTTGATAGATTCTGTTGGCACAATTTTAGATGCTGAATATGAGTTGGAACAACTAGCTCAAGTTCAAAATCCAATTTGGGAAAAAGAGTCAGATTTTGATAGGTTGATGAAAAAGCTTTCTGCTCAATTTGTTGGAAATATTTCCGCTATTTTTGATTACAAATTAAGATAAGTATTTCTGGCAGGTTATTGACATTATCGGGATTGACCCGATAATCTATTTTCTAGTGAATTCTTCTTTAATTTCATTAAAAAAGTTTTGATTCTTTTTAGAAAACATCTCCAAAAATAGAAAATGTGTAACACTTGCATCGCCTAAAGAATTATGTGAAACATAATATTTCTTAGAACTTCTCATAAAATTATTAGGAATTTTTTGCTTAAAATTTTTGGAATAAATAAATTTATTTGTAATGTGATATTTAATTGCATCTTTATATTGTTTTAAAGATAATCTTAAACCAGTTTCTTGTATCAGAATTTCTTGTAAATCAATAATATTATAATTTAAAGCTAAATCACAACCCAATGATTTAATAAGTTTTATATCCTCTTCTCCGCCAAATAATACAACGGTATCTACATTCTTAAAAATATTTTTAAAGCTCTTGGTAAAAAGTTGAGTATATTTGTAGGACTGTTTTCTAATACTTTTTCTTTGTAGCTTGGAAATCTTAAATTTAGAATTGAAGATTTCTGCTTTGTTTTGGTGTAAGTTTAGTACAGTTTCTTGTAAATGATATTTGCCATTTAATCTTAGAGATTCTCGAAATACTAAATCAATATTAGGAGTGATGTTTAGATGTTGTGATTTTATGTGATTATTATATTTATCTATATAAACTAGTCCTATTTCTGTCAAGATAAAATCTCTTCGCCAAGAACCGTAAATTTGCCCAAATTCTGTATCTAAAAATAGTATCATTTACATACTCCTACATTAGTGATAAAAATTCCAATGTGATTTTATCATAGAAAATATTTCTTAGCTAGAGAAATACAACTTTCAATAGTTTGATTTTGAGCTACAAATTTTTGATATTTATCAGGAATCTCTTTAAAAGTAGTTTTTCCAATAGCTATAAAAATTGCATTATCAGGAATCGATTTTTTTAAAAGGCATTTTAAAGTTGATGGAGAAGTTGCGATAAAAATGGGGTTAGAAAACATAGTATGAAAACTACGACATTCTGTTTTATATAAAATAGATTCAGCAATCTGAATATTATGCATTTTCAAAGTTTCTGTAAGATTTGAAGCAACAGTTTTAGGACGAACATATAAAAATTTCCTAGTTGAGAACCTCTCCACAATATCCTTAGCCAAAATATCGCCATAGAATTTTTTTGAGAAAAAGATATTTCTTCCTCCCAGTTTCAAAACCTCATCGGCAGTTTTTCTTCCCACAGAAATTGCAGGAATATTCTTCCAATCTTTCCAAACTCTATCCAAAGCTCGAACTCCATTTTTTGAAGTGAAAATCAAAGTATCAAACTTATCTAAGATGATTGAATTCTGAATAAATCTAATTTGAATTGTCGGAATATGAATTACATCTAAATATTTGCTTTCAGAAAGTAAATATATATTTTTCATCATCTCATTTATGTTTTTAAAAAACTATTTCGTACATATTCAGCTGAAATCTTATTCAAAGTGCTACCTGTCGGAATTAGACTAAAATCAGCAAGATTCATAAAGTCCAAATCGGATACATTATCCCCAGCTCCAATTACAAAAGATGGTTTATACCTTTCAATTAGATATTGGACAGCATATTTTTTATTCAAAAATTTTGGCAGAATTCCAAAAGAAGCATCATTTTTATAAACATAAAAGTCTGTATTCAATTTATTCTTAAAAATAAATTCAGTAATAACTTGACTTACCTTTTTTGTCATTTCAGGATTCTCACGAAACTTTTTATTATAAATACTAATATATTGATTGTCAATATTTTTAATAACGGGCATATATTTTTTGTCTAAATTTTCATAGAAAAATCTTTCAGTCAGTTGCAAAAGGTCAAAGATATTTAACTGCAATTTAAAATATTTTTTTCTCATTTCAGTTTCCCAATGTAAATCAACTCTATGATTTTGCATAATTACACCTGAAAAATTCAAGATTGCATATTCAAAATTATAATTTTTATAGAAAATTGTTCTTGAATATGATTCTAAATTTCTAGCGGTGGTTGGAATAAATTCAAAATGCCCACTACTCAAAATTCTATCTAGAAAGTTTTTTGTGTTTTTATAAATATATGATGAAACTTCACCCGCAGAATTGTATCCGCCAACAATAGTTTCTTTTGAAAAATCAGTTTTTCTCGTGGTTTGAATAAGAGTGTCATCTAAATCTGAAAATAGAAAAATTTTATTTGATACCATAAACTTTACTCCTAGTAATAATTTCTTTTGCCCAATTCTTATGGGTTATCGTTTCAAGCATATTACCATTTAATCCGATAACAGCGGAGTTTTGAATATTTAAACTCTTTTCAGCTTCAAAAAGTTGCTCTTTAGAAATTTTATACATATCCGCCATTATCTCAATTTGAGATGGGTGAATAAGTGTTTTTCCAAGAAGACCATTTTGAATATCTATTTTTAACTCTCGTTTAAAAAGCTCAACATCTTTATAACAACTAAATACAGGAGCTGTCACATTAAAATTGTAAGGCTTAAAAGTTGAAATTATATTTGTAATTACAGCTGAAAAAATTGGTATATCGTAAATGACAGACCCGCATTCTCTTTTAATATTTAAAATATTTCCAATATCTTCGCTACCAATTCTAATAGATAAAATAGAATCAAAATAATCTAACAGATTGTTACGAATCTGATTTAATCGAAAAACATCAAAGGAATCGCGACCCTCAATAACTGGCATAAAATAGAAAGCTCTTTTGAAAAAAGGCAAATATTTATCCATATTATCTAAATCAAACTTTGGAATGACAAAACCATCAATTTTATCAATATTAGGAAAATCTAAAACTTGTTTAAAATGTTCAAAATTCCTAGCTCTTACAAAAATTGCTAATTTTTTTTCAGTCAGATTGGCTAATAAATTTTTCAAATTATTTTCACCCTCCTCAACTTGATTATCTAAAATGGAATCTTCCAAACAGATAATGACAGATTTGAGATGAGGAAACTTTTCACGATTGACAATTTCAGCTAGATTTTTATTTATCGATGGAATATATAAAGATATGCTAATATCGTAATATTTCAGAGACGGGTTTTTCATATTTTTCCTATGTTAAATTTTAGAGTTTATCAATAGCAAAACTTCTTTTAAATCTTTTTTAGGAATTTTAATTTTAGTTTTATGATAAATTCTACTTTCTAATTTATTTGCAATATCTAAGATTTTTTTATCTGTATGAATTTCAGGCAAAAGTTTTTTCAGAATATCTCTATCTCGATTTATCAAGTTTCTGATTCTATTTAAAATTTTGAATTTTGTCAAAGGCAGAAATATAATTAAGAGAGTCAGTAAAACTCCACTGAAAAAAGCAACAATTACATAAATATAATTTACAGAATCATTTTGAGGCTTTTCGTTTTGAACTGCCCGAATTACATTTAATTCTTGATTTGTAGAAATATTTTTGGTGGGTAAAACAGTAATAGGGATTTCACGACTTCTTTTTGTTACGATTTGATTAGTTTTTGGATTAAAAAACTCAATTTTAAAAGCTGGAATCGATTCATTTTTATCTAAAATTACAGCAAATTTTTGAGTGAAAACTGCGAGATAATTATTTTCAGAATCTACATTTTTTTCAATATTTGGTTTTTCATCATAAATAATTCCATTATTTAAACTTATTTTTAAAGGTTCAAAATCTTCAATATTTCCATTTCCTATAATTTTCAGAGTCACATTTACCGCTTCACCAGATTTAATCTCTGTTTTGTCAGCTTCAGCAGAAATATTAAAATCACCCACATATTTTGATGGAGAGTTTATAATATTTAATTTCAAAGAGTTTGAAACTATGTTATGCCATTTTGCGGACTCAAAAAAGAAACCCCAACTATCTCTCTGTTTTGCCCGTGTTCCAATTCTCATTTTTGCACTTTGAATTTCGACTTCTCCAATTTGTTGAGGTGTAAAAAAGTATGTAAAGTCGATGAGGTAATTTGTTGCAGATTGTCTATCTTTTGCTTGAGATTTATGTTTTAACCAAAGATTTTTACCTGCGGGTTCTGAATATCTTCTTTCGACAACTTCTTGAGAAAGCTTTTCACTATATTCAACTTGAACTTTGATAGTTTCGCCTAAATAATAATCTGTTTTTTCCGTAGAAATCTTAATTTTAAAAGGGTCTTTTTCATTAAAAGATGGTTCAACAACTGTAACTTTTGTTAAAGCAGTTTTTTCAATATTACCATCAATTTCTAATGTAATTGGCTGAATTGAAATATTTTTATCAGGAGAAAAATGGTAATGGAATTTTTTGCCTTGAGACATTTTCCCATTTATATTATTATAAAAACTTTCAGTTGAAATTCCTAAAATTGGAAATCCGCCAAGCTCTTGGATATTTTCAATATGAATAGAGTTTCCATAAGCGATAATTGTAAAATCTGCTTGAGTTCCACGAACAATAACTTTAGGATTTAACTGAACTTGGATTTGTGAAAATGCAAAATCTGAAAATAGAAATGCTAAAAATAGTAGTTTGATACTAAATCTCAATTTTTTTCCTTTTTTAGGAAATTTTATCTAAGTTAAGATATAAAGTCCATTTTAGGCAAAAATTTATAATGAACTGTTGAGCTATTATTTTTGAGTGATTTAGTGTCAAGCACGAAGATGACGGATTTATTCTCATCTTCGAACTTAACCATTTTACATATTTTGTAAATGTTATGCGAAAATTGTTCCGCCATCGACGATAAAAGTTTGTCCCGTAATCCAACTAGCTTTTTCAGTAGTTAAGAAGTAGCAAATTCCAGAAAGGTCATTTGGAACTCCCATTCTTGAAAGTGGAGACCGTTTCACAACCTCATCTTTGACTTCTTCATAATTTGGAAATTTCTTCAAAGCATCAGTATCGATTGGACCACCTGAAACAGCATTTACTCTAATTCCTTTTTCGCCCAACTCTTGAGAAGCATATTTCACAACAGTTTCAACAGATGCTTTTGAGTTTGCGTGACCTGTATAGTTTGGAGTATAAACGTGGTTGCCAGTTGAAGAAAGAGAGATAATTGAACCGCCACCTGTTTTTTCCATTCTTTTTGTAGCTTCTTGAGCTCCGACAATAAAAGATAGGACGGTTGCGGTGTAAATATTCATCAAGCCTTTAGGTTTTAATCTCATAAAAGGAGCGAACCCGCCAACAACTGAACGACCAGAAATAATTGCATTTGAGATAAAGAAGTCTATTCTTGAAAAGTCTTCATCAATTTTTTTGAACAAGTCTTTATATGAGTTTGGCTCGAGAATATCTAAAGGGTAAGCTTTATATTTTCCGCCAAATTTTTCAGAAAGTTCAGAAATTATCTCTTCAGAAAGTTCCGCATTTTTATTATAAGTAAAAGCAACATCAACACCTTGACTTGCAAACTCTTCAACTATCGCTCGACCAATTCCACGAGTTCCCCCGCTAATTACTAAAGTTTTTCTCATCTATTCTAATCTCTCTTTTGCTTTTCGTGAAATATCAACATCTGAATGTTTAACTAATTTTTTAAGGATATATTTTGGGGTATCGTAACCACTTGCAATATCACCTAAAACAGCTAAATTATCTTTTGCCATATCTAAAATTTTATCAAGAATATTATTCGGATTATCAGAATTAATATCGCTAAAGTTTGATGCAATCGCTTTCAGAACTTCTGTATCAGGATATTTTTCAAGAGCATTTATAATTTGTTCTTCAGAAACTTTTGCAATTCGTGTAGAATCATTTAGAAGTCGTTCAACAACTCTCATTTCGCCTTTTTTTAAAAGAAATTCGATTGTGTCCTCTCGCAAATTATCATAATAAGCTAAGGCATACAAAACATCGGGATTATTACTTTCAGACATTTTGTGATAGAAATCTTGAAGCTCTTCGTGGTCACCGATTCTATCAACAATCGTTTCAAGAAGTTCGTAACCAACTGAAATCTCTAAATTGTCAATAACTAATTTCACACTCATTATTTTAATACCTTATATTTTGCTAAAACTTTTTCAAGTCTTTTCATAGTTTCTGAACTTGGCGGAGTTAAAGGTAATCGATATTCAAGAGAATCTAAAAGACCTGCTAAATACATAATTGCTTTTATCGGGATTGGGTTTGATTCTACAAATAAAACTTTATTCATTTCAAAAAGTTCATTTGCGATGAGGTTTGCATTTTTCAAATCACCCGCAAGAGAATATTTTGTCAATTCAGAAACTCTATCTGGAAGTAGGTTTGAAGTTACAGAAATCACTCCTTTTCCGCCTTTGAAAATAATATCAGAATTGATTGCATCGTCTCCACTAAAAATATCTAAGCTTGGAACTAAATTTAATAAGTGAGAAACTCTTTCAAGAGAACCTGATGCCTCTTTGATTGCAAAGATGTTTTTTGTTTTTTCAGCAAGTCTTTGAACTGTTTCAGGCAAAATATCGCTACCCGTTCTTGACGGCACATTGTAAAGCATAACAGGAATTTCAATCGAGTTTGCAATCGCTTTATAATGAAGATATAAACCCTCTTGAGATGGTTTATTGTAATATGGAGAAACTGTCAGAATTGAATCTGCCCCAACTTTTTCAGCAAATTGAGCTAAATTTATCGCTTCTCTTGTGGAATTACTTCCAGCACCTGCTAGAACTTTTGTATCGCTATTTTTTACAGTCGCAACTGCAATTTCAATACATCGTTTATGCTCCTCATTTGATAAAGTTGCACTTTCTCCTGTTGTTCCAACTGGTACGACCCAATTTATTCCTAATCTTATTTGTCTTTCAATAAGTTCCGCATATTTTACCTCATCGAGTTTGCCCGATTTAAAAGGTGTAATTAAAGCGGTCATTGAACCTTTTGGTTTAATCAATTTTTTTTATTCCTTATCATAAATATCTGATTTGAATTATATCTTTTTTATTACTTTTGCTATAATTTGGAACTTCAAAAAGGTTAAAATATATGGCAAAATTTACACATTTACATTTTCATTCAGATTATACACTGCTTAAAAGTTCAAATAAAATTAAAGATATTATTCCAACAGTTAAAGAAATGGGAATGGACTCATTCGCAATTACAGATATTGGAAATATGTTTGGAGTTATTGATTTTTATAAGATTGCAAAAGAAGAAGGAGTCACTCCCATTCTTGGAATTGAACTTTCTATTGGAAAAGACAAATCTAATAATTTATGTTTGTATGCAAAAAATATAGAGGGTTATAACAATTTGATGTACCTTTCATCTCAAGCTTTTTTAAATACAGATAAGAAAAACGATTCTCCTTTTATTTCCACAGAATTGCTAGAGAAATATTCACAAGGTATTTTAGTAATTTCGCCTGAAATAAATGGACAAATTGCAACTTCGCTAAGGTCTAACAATAAAGATGAGGCTAGGAAATTTGCTTTAGAATATAAAAAGATATTTCAAGATGATTTCTATTTTGAAATTATGAATATGAATCAGAAAATTATAAATTTAGCCAAAGAGTTAGATATTCAAGTTGTGGCAACCAACGAAATTTATTACACAAAGAAATCTGATTTTGAATCTCGAAATATTTTAGCAAGAATTGGAAATACAAACGATAATTTCAATAATCCTGATTTATATCTCAAAACTCCTGAAGAAATGATTTCTATTTTTGCTGAACTTCCTGAAGCCATTGAAAATACTCAAATAATTGTAGAAAAATGTAAAATAGATTTAGAACTTGGAGACCCAACTCCACCAACATTTAAATTTACTTTAGAGAATGCAAAAAATGAAAAAGTTGAAAATCTACCCGAACCTGAAAACCGATTTTCATTAGAAAATGATAGGAAACTTTTTACCTATCTTTGTAAAAAAGGTTTGGAAGTCCGATTAGAAATCATTCCTGAATCTGAACACCAAAGATATAAAGAGCGACTCAATTCTGAAATGGCAATGATTAATGGAATGAAATTCCCAGGTTATATGTTAATTGTTTGGGATTTTGTTCGCTATTCTGAATCTAATAATATTCCGATTGGTCCAGGTCGAGGCTCGGCTGCGGGTTCTCTTGTAGCTTATTCGCTCCGAATTACAGATATTGACCCGATGAAATATGACCTGCTTTTTGAACGATTTTTAAATCCTGACAGAATTTCGATGCCCGATATTGATATGGATTTTGCTCAAAATCGCCGAAAAAAAATTATCAAATATGTTCAAGATGAATATGGCTACAAAAATGTTTCTCAAGTTATAACTTTTGGTACTTTAAATGCAAAAGGGGTAGTTCGAGATGTTGCCCGAGTTTTGAATATTTCTTATAACGATTCTAATGCTTTTGCGAAATTGATTCCAAATGAACTAAATATCAAATTACTAGATGCCATAGAAAAAGAGCCAAAAATCACAGCATTTATTAATGAAAAACCCGAGTTTAAAGATGTTTGGAAATATTCTCTAGCTTTAGAGGGAGTTAAAAGAAATTCAGGAACTCACGCCGCAGGATTAGTAATTTCAAATGATGGAATTTGGGAAAAAACTCCAATTTATACAACCACCGAAAATAAAGAAAATTTTATCAGTCAATATTCTCTGAGCTTTCTTGAAGATGTCGATTTAATCAAATTTGACTTTTTAGGCTTAAAAACTCTTGATGTAATTTATGGAGCAAAAAAGAGAATCCTCAAACTTAAAAATAAAAATATTGATTGGAATAAAATTAATATTGACGATAAACCCGTTTATAAAATGTTAGGAACTGGAAAAACTATCGGAATTTTTCAGATTGAAAGTTCTGGTATGCAAAGTCTAAATAGTAGAATGAAGCCTGAAAACTTTGAAGATGTCATCGCACTTATTGCTTTGTATCGTCCAGGTCCAATGGGGGCTGGAATGCTTGACGATTTTGTTCTTCGTAAAAATGATGAGCATACAAAAATCTACTATCCTTTTAAAGAAACAAACTTTGAAAAGGAGTTAAAAGAGGTTCTTGACCCAACTTATGGAGTTATCGTTTATCAAGAACAGGTTATGAAAATTGTTCAGATTATCGGAGGTTTTTCACTCGGTCTAGCTGATGTTGTTCGTCGAGTTATGGGAAAGAAGAAAGATGAAGAAATGAAAAAATATAAAGCTGAATTTTCACAAGGGGCTGAAGCACAAGGTTTTAATAAAGAAAAAGCTGAAACCCTATTCGACCTCATCGCAAAATTTGCTGGATATGGATTTAATAAATCGCACTCCGCAGCTTATGCGATGATTACATTTCAAACTGCATATTTGAAAGTTCATTATCCTGCTGAATTTTTCGCATCTCTACTTTCGACTGAAAATGATAATAAAGAAAAAATTGCTCTTTACACAAATGAAGCTCGAAGACTTGAAATTGAGATTATTACACCGAATATTAATGATTCAGAATATGATTTTTCAGTTGTACAAAAAGATGGAAAAGATGCAATTCTATTTGGTTTTGGAGCTATCGGAGGAGTTGGTGAATCCGCAATTGACTCAATTTTAGAAGCTCGTAAAAGTGGTAGATTCACAGATGTCCCAGATTTTCTAAATCGAGTGAAAGTGAGTAAAAAACTTTTAGAGTCTTTAATAAAAGTAGGTGCATTTGAAGGAATGGGTTATAATCGAAACACTCTTTTAAATGGTATTGATATTGTTACGAATTTCTCAAAACAGTCTGATAAGATACAGAATCTGACAGGTTCAGGAAGTTTATTTGATACAGGTTCTTCTGATTTCAAGACAAATAACAAAACTCTTACTTTAAATCCGAAAAAAGAGCTTTCAAAAAAAGAGATTTTGATTCAAGAAAAAGATTTACTTCACTGTTATATTTCAGGACACCCGATAGATGAATTTACAAATCAAATTGACAAGATGAACAATATTTCAAATATTGAGGATATTGAGAAATCAAAGAATTGGCAAGAACTTATGCTTGTCGTTATTGTTGAGGTTGTCAAAATCAAAATCTCAAAAAGTGGTAATAGATTTGCCACAGTTAAACTATTAGATAAATCAGGAGAATATGAAACTCCATTTTTTTCTAATACTTTAGAGAAGTTTGAAGAGTTAGACGATTCTGTCAAAAATGAAGCCATCGGAATTAAGTGTCAAGTAAAAATCGACGATGAAGAAAATTATTCAATTTTTGTAAAGTCATTTCACTCTTTAAATGAGATTTCAGAACATACAGATAATCTAAAAAAAGGAAATAATCGCAAAAAGAAAGTTAAGGAAGTTGAAAAAATTGAAACTCCTAAAGATATTGTGTTGGAATATACAGAACTTATTTCTCAAGATACACTTTTCAAAATAAAAAATGGTGCTGAAATGAATTCAGGTCATAATCCACTTTTTATTTATTTAAAATATAACGATGAGGTTTATAAAATCAATACTGGGTTTTTGGTTAATAACCATTTTCTTTAAAATATAGAAAATTCCCGATAGCTACATTCGTTTGACAGTTTTTCGATAGACTTCAAAAGCTTTTTCGGTATCATATTTGCTATCGTGAGCTTCACTTTCATCAAAAGAAATATTATATTTCTCACAAGCTTCTGATAGTTTTGGATTCTTGAAATTTCCTTTATCATTAAGAATACCAACAAATTCAGCATTAGCTTTCATTGTGCAGAATTTGGAATATTTACCAGATATTACATTTTTCTGAATTTCAGGAGGTAAAAAATTCAAATCAAAACTAATATTATGAGCTACAAAACTTGTTACAGAATATTTTTTAATAGTTTCTATAAGCCAAAGATGGTCATCTTTGTAAAGTCTTGGATAGTTTTTTCCCACTCGATATTTCTCAATTTTTTCAGCATTTAAATGATGAATTCTTTGAGCTTGAAAATCCCAGTTGGCTTTAGGAAAATAATATCTATTATCTTGATAAATAACCTCATCGCCTTTTGCAATAATAAAACTGATTGATAAAACATCAACTTTACCCAAACCATTAGTTTCAACATCAAAAATAAAATCAACGGGTGTCTCTTTGCCAAAAAGTGAATCAGAAGATACTTTAGATTTTGTTTCCGTTTTTTGCTCAATTTTCTCTATATCTTTATCTTTAAGATTAAACACTTCTTTTATATTGGATAAACAGGACTCAAGAGTTTCAGATTTCTGAATGACAACGGGCTTTTCTATAATAGTTTGCGGTTCAACTATTTGAACTATTTCAGCAGAAGGGTTTTCAGGAGGTGGAACAAATCCAATTTTGTACTCTTTTACAACAACAGGTTTAAAGTGAAATTTGATTTTATACTTTTGAGAGAATTCGCGAATAATTATAGTTTGGATATGTTTATATCGAGTTCTTAAAATAGTTTGACATTTACATTCATCTTTAAAATAAAATTTTATAAAAACCTTGTCGTTGTCAATATCAAGAAAATCAATATGTTTATTTATACAATCTTTTAAAATATCATCTGTTAAATTTTTACTTGTTGGATTTTCCCCAATAATCTTATCTACAATATGAGTATCAAAAAAAGTTTTATAAATATTTTCTTGATTTGGTTGAACTTGTTTAATAGGTTTAGTTTCTTGTACTTGTTTTTCAACTGCTTTAACTTCTACAACTCTCTGAATTTGAGAAACTTCTTCAGAAACCATTTTTAAGAAAGTTAAATATAGAACAAATTCATTATCTGCCCCAGTAAAAAGTAGAGTTTTACCACTATTTAAAGATGAGAATATTTTATCTAAAAGAGCGATGTCAATATTTGTATCTAAAATCTTTTCTTTAATAAAGTTTATAAATTCATCAATAACTATTTCAGCATCGTAATTTTGCATATTTCTAAGAGTTTCTAAAAGTTTTGGTCTATCTTTTGCAATAATTACACCTAAAAGATTATCTAAAGTCACAGGGTCAATCAATCCAAGCATTTCTGTAATATCAGAAATATTCAAATTATTATTACAATAAACTATTGCTTGTTGTAAAATTGTTAAAGTATCTCGTAAAGACCCGCCTCCGCTTCTTGATATAGTTTGAACAGATTCCAAGTCAAACTTAATATTCTCCAATTCTAAAATTTTAATAAGATGTTTTTCAATTAACTTTTTATCAATTTTTTTAAAATGAAAATGTTGAGTTCGGCTTAGAATTGTAGGAGGTAATTTCAAAGCATCAGTTGTTGCTAAAATAAATTTGATATATTTTGGAGGTTCTTCAAGAGTTTTGAGTAAAGCATTAAAAGCTTCTTTCGTAAGCATATGAACCTCATCGATAATAAATATTTTATATTTTCCGATTGAGGGTTGATATTGAGTTTGGTCAATCAAATCCCGAATATCATCAATTTTACGATTTGAAGCGGCATCCATTTCTATAATATCGATGTGAGAACTTGAATTTGCCATTTTACAACTTTCACAAACTTCACAAGGATTTGAGGTCGGAGCTTTTTCGCATAAAATTGTTTTTGCAAATATTCTTGCCGATGAGGTTTTTCCACTTCCTCGCAATCCTGAAAATAGATAAGCATTCGCTAAATTATCCTGAACTAAACTATATTTTAAAGTTTTGGAAACTGACTCTTGCCCAACTAATTCATCGAAATTCTGCGGTCTATATTTTAAAGCTAAAACTTTTGATTCCATTATTTACCTACCTTATTTTGTAATTGAAATCATATAATAAATCCTTAATTTCTTAACGAATCTCTAGTTTATACTTTAATTTCAATACTTTTTTAACTTTTTTAGATAAAATCGTTTTATTAATTTAAATAAAAAAGGTTTTATCCTCTTTGGAAGATTTTATAGCTTTAAAAATTAACAATGAAATTGTTGATACTCAATCCGCGGTTGGTCAAGAGGGAGAAAAAATCATATTTGATAATTCCCCCCAATCTCTCGAAGTTTTACGACATTCTTCAGCCCATTTAATGGCTCAAGCAATCAAAGAACTTTATCCCGATGCTAAATTTTTTGTCGGTCCAGTTGTAGAAGAGGGTTTCTACTATGATTTTAAAACTGAACATAAAATTAGTGATTCCGATTTAAAAC
>Ga0256826_1000582_pt1 | contig 22373 bp, 21 predicted proteins | sample CV79metaG_FD_185975 | JGI IMG/M metagenome (GOLD analysis project Ga0256826, IMG submission 185975) | Hydrothermal vent microbial communities from East Pacific Rise, Pacific Ocean - CV79 | ecosystem: Environmental > Aquatic > Marine > Hydrothermal vents | place: Pacific Ocean: East Pacific Rise...
AAGGAATTGAACCTCACGAACTTACAAGAGATTTTTTCACAAAACCTGAATTAAATCAGATTGAGCAAGTTCAAATCTACACAGAAATTCTAATTTCACAACTTGATATTTATGATTTTAAAACTTTAGAACAGAAAATTTGTAAATATAAGTTTTAGGAAGTATTCAAAGAAAGTAAGCCTTTTATCTGTTATAATGTTTGTGAAAAAAAATAAAACAAAAAGGCTTGACGAAATTATGGCATACAAATATGATTCTGCCCTTAAACATTTTACTTACTCCAAAGAGAGATATAAAATCATCTCTGATTTTCTTCTTTCTGGAGATATTACAAATCCAAATATTATGTTAAATGTTACAAAAATTTCTAAAGAGTTTGGCAAAATTCCTAAAAACTGGTTTGTACTTCCTACGACAACATCTTTTGTAAAAGCACTTATTCAAGTTAAATTAGAAGATGGGGATAAAAAGCTCAAAAAGGCTTTTTTTAAATTTCTAAATAACGAAAATATAATGAGTGATAGTATAATATCTACCATCACTCAAAACACTGATTTAATCGTTGTTTTAAACAATTTGAATTATAAACAACTTCAAAAATTGATGAAAGAAATTGGCTTAATTTCTGTAAAAAGAGGAAACTTAAAAGGTTCAAAAAATGGAAAATCTATTCAGGGAACTTGGCTTCACAAAGATTTAGCAGTTAAATATGCTGAATGGCTTGACCCAAAATTCTCTATTTGGATTTCACAGAAGATATTCGAATTAGTTAATGATGGTGTGTCGTGGAATGAAATTCGAGCAACAACTAAAATGGATTACAAACCTTTAATCATAGCTATTGAAAAATATGTAATGCCAAAATATTCAAGTTTAGATGAAAATATTGTAAAAGGTAAAATTGCAAATTACATCAATTTAAGAGTTATTGGTCAAAAAGCTAAAGATATTCGGACGGAAAAAGGAATTGAACCTCACGAACTTACAAGAGATTTTTTCACAAAACCTGAATTAAATCAGATTGAGCAAGTTCAAATCTACACAGAAATTCTAATTTCACAACTTGATATTTATGATTTTAAAACTTTAGAACAGAAAATTTGTAAATATAAATTCTAGGAAAATATAAAAATATCTACTATAATTTAAAAATAAATTATTAAGGATAGATTTGAAAAAAAAATATCTTGAAAGAAAAAGAATTGCAGATATAGAAAATGCAAAATATGAAATGCAAAGAAATGTTAGAGTAGAACTCTATACTCCAGATTTTATAGAAAAAATAGAAAAAAGTTTTAATTTATCTAAATTAGCAAGATACCCTGATTTGTCAATTTTAACAAAGAAGATAGCTGAATTTAATAATATTCAGGAAAATCAAATTTTAATTACTTCAGGAATTGACAGCGGAATCAAAACAGCTTTTGAAATGCTAACAGAAGAGAAAAAATCTAAAGCTATATATTTAACTCCAACTTATGCAATGTATAAAGTTTATGCTGATGCCTTTGAGGTCGAGATGATAGCTGTCGAATCTGAAAATAGTTTATCTATAAATTACAAATCTATCTTAGAAAAAATAGATTCTAATATAGATATTTTATTTTTACCAAATCCACACATTCCTATTGAACATATATTTTCAACTAAAGAGATTGAAGAAATTCTAATTAAAGCTGAAAAGCATAATGTTATTGTTTTTGTTGATGAAGCCTATTTTATGTTTGGTAGTGAAACTATGATTTCATATATTGAAAAATTTGAGAATTTAATTGTTGCTAGAACTTTCTCTAAAGGTTTTGGACTACCCGCAATTAGATTAGGTTTTTTGGTTGCAAATGAAAAACTAATTTCATATTTAAGTAGTCGTAGATTTGCTCACGAAACTAATTTTTTATCAAGTGAAATTGCAATTTGGGCAATGGATAACTTTAACCTTTTTGAAAGTTATATTAAAGAGATTCAGGAATCAAAAGAGTGGATTAGAAATAAGTTATCGGAACTTGGTTTCAATGTTTTTGGAGAGAAAACTAATACTTTATTAATAGATTTCGGCAGTTCAGAAAAAGCCAAGAATTTTGCTAAACTTTTAAGAAATGATGGATTTATTGTCAAAAGCAATATTCAGAAACCATTCGATAAATATATCTTATTTACGATAGGAAAAATGGAAACAATGGAGCTTTTTTATCAAGCAGTCCAAAAATATATCAAGGAGATATTTTGAGTAAATTATCTGAAAAACAAGAGGAAAGATTATCAAATATTGATTACTCATTAAACCCTAAAATTCCAACAGAACTTTATTTAGAGATTAATAACACTTGTAATCACGAATGCTTTTTCTGTTCAAACTCTAAAATGACAAGAGATAAAAATTTTTTAGATAAAGAGTTAGCTTTAAAAATTATGAATGAAGCTTTTGAATTAGGAGTAACTGATATTTCATTTTTCGCAACTGGAGAATCTTTTGTGAATCCTGATTTATCTTTTTATATTCAAGAAGCTAAAAAAATAGGGTTTAAATATATTTTTCTAACTTCAAACGGAGCTTTAGCAACTCCAAAAAAAGCTAAGAAAGTTATAGATGCTGGATTAGACAGTATTAAATTTTCAATTAATGCTGGAACAAAAGAAACTTATAAAATGACTCACGGAAAAGATGATTTTGATAAAGTTATCGAAAATGTAAAATGGTTTTATAAATATAAAACTGAAAATAACCTTGATTTAAAGCTTTTTATTTCTATGGTTCCAACAGCTCAAAATAGAGATGAATATGATAATTTGATTAATTTAATCGGGCATTGTTTAGATGATAATATTCATCGAAGAGAATGTAGTAATCAAGGTGGTAATATGTTAGAAAATAATGAAATTACTGAAATCAATCCTGATAGTATTTTAGGAACTTTAAGACCTACTCAATATCAAGAAAAGAAAATTTGCCCTGACCCTTTTAATAGAATTGTTGTGAGTTCAGAAGGATATTTGACAGCTTGTGTAGTTGATTATCAAAACTCATTAATTATTGAAGATTTGGCTAAATCAACTTTACAAGATGCTTGGAATAGTCCTACTTATGTTGAATTAAGAAAAAAACATTTAGATGGAAAACTTGAGGGAACTATCTGCTATAACTGTTTATATAATAAAACAACAGAGTTTAAACCTTTAACATCGAAATATTTTAAACCTTTTAAAGATATGAAAAATATGGAGTTTTATAAATAGATGAAAAAAGAAATATGTCCTTTATGTAATTCATCTGAAAATCAACAGATAGAAAGCAAAATTGTTTTTGGAGGCAAAAAAGATGATAAATATCTTTTCTGTGAAAAATGTGATTTATATTACCTTTTTCCATTTCGCAATCAATTAGAGTTAGATAAATTCTATAAATATCAGTTTGAGGAATTTATGGAAAATCGTTCTGGTGAAGATTCAAATTGGGCTGATGCAGATAAGCATTCTGAAATTAGTCAAAGAGATGCTAACAGAAGAATTTCATTCTTGCAAAATCAGTTAGAAAAATCTCATAATGTTTTAGAAGTGGGAGCATCGACTGGATTTATGATTGATACAGTTAAAAATCTTTATCCTAAGATAAATTGCATAGCAATCGAACCATCTAATCATTTTTGTAATTTTATGACAAATAAAGGAATTGAAGCATATCAATCATCAGAACTAATACCTAAAAATAAAAAGTTTGATTTAATTATGCATTTCTTTGTAATTGCTCATGTGATTGATTTTAAAAGTTTTTTGACTGAATATTATGACAAATTGAATATTGGCGGAAAAATGATTTTTGAAACTCCAAGTGCTACTGATCCATTAAGAAGTTTGTATAATATTCCTGAATTTAATAATTTCTATTGGCAAGTTGCTCATTTAGTTAGCTTTACAAATAAATCTATGGAAAAGCTATTAGAAGAAATGGGTTATAAATATAAGATATATCCTCATCAAAGATATGACTTATCTAATCATATGGTTTGGATGCAAACGGGTAAAGCAGGAGGTAGAAATAAATATTCGCATATTTTTTCTGAAGACCTAGAAAATGAATACAAAAATAATCTTGAACAAAATTGGAAATGTGATACTATCATTGTTGAAATTGAAAAAATATAGATGAAGCTTTTTTTTCAAAATATAGATAGATTTAAAAGTAAGGTATTTTACTCTGTTGCAAATCAAACCTTAGCTTTAAATCCTTATGTTACAGATTTTCCAAAAGAGTATTTTGCAAAAATTGAACGAAAAGCGAATTTATTTCAGTTTTTCAAATCTATTTTTGTATTTTTTTTTAAAATGTCAATCAAATTATCAATTTTCACACTTCAAAAAATCATTTTTTCAATATTTTGGAATAAGAATTTAAAAGTTGAAAATATGATAATTGATACTTTTGTTTTAGTCAAGCAAGTTATCGAAAATGGAAAATATGAAGATAATTATCTAAAAGGTTTATATCCAGTTTTAGACAAGAAAAATATAAAATATTCATATCTGCCTCGTCTTTACGGTTTAGGATTTAATCCTCTGAAATTTATTCAGCTTCTAAATATTTTAAAAAAAGAGGATAAGAATTTTATTTTTGAGTATCAATTAATTTCATATTTGGATATTTTCAAAATCCATTTTCAGATTTTTTTATACCCTTTTCAGACTCTTTCACTTCTACAAAAAGATGATAAATTATTTAATTTTCATCTAATTCAGGATATTGCAAAACAGGATTTAGTAGCTTTTACAAGATATTTTATTGGCAAAAAATTAGCATCTTTTAAAGATATTGAAAAAATTATTTCGTGGAGTGAATTCCAAGTTATTGAAAGAGCTTTTAATTTCGGTTACCGTTCAAACAATGGAAATGGAAAAATTTCAGGAACTCAATTTTATTTAAGTTATCCAAACTATTTTAACACTTTTGTATCTGAAAAAGACAATGAGATTCTCTCTTCACCTCATCAAATTTTGGTAAATGGAAAATATTACTTGAGAAACTCTCTTTACAAAATGGGGGTAGCTTTGAGATATGAAAACCTTTTCAAATTTGAAAAAAATTCTGAACCGCGAAACAAGATTTTACTTTTAACTTCATATCTAAAACCTGAAACAAAGCAGATGATTGAGTTTTGCAAAGGTTTAGATTTAGAGATAAAACTTCACCCAACTCAAAAACCGTCAGACTTTCAAATTCCATCAAATTTTAAATTGGTTTCAGGTGATTTGTATCCATTTTTCCAAACTTCAAAAATTGTAATTACAACAGGTTCAGGAACAGCGGTCGAAGCTGTGGCAGTTGGAGTTTCAGTTATTATTATTGAATCACAAACAAATCTCACTTCAAACCCACTTATCGATTTTGGAAAAGGTGAAATTTGGGAAAGTGTCAAAACTGCCGATGAGGTTTTAGTTCAAATTCAAAAGCTTTCAGATTTTAGAGAAAATAATCCAAAACGAATTTCTGAAATAGCAGAATTTTATAAAGATAACTTTTTTATTGAACCAACAGAAAAAACAATTATCCAAGTTTTTAACTTAGAATAATAATGAATCTTGAACCTCAATTTTAGTAATTGGGGGTTTTGAAATATTTGTAAAGTTTTCCCAAACTCCATTAAATTTATATCGACGAACTCCTCTTGGAACTCGAAAGCTTTTATCAAAATATCTTATTTTGGCAAGTTCTGTAAAAAAGAATTTTCCAACAGGAGTTGCTAAACTACTTGAAGCTCCTTTATCAAAAATTGGAGTGCTGTTATCATTTCCATACCAAATATGAGTTTGATAATCTGGTGAAAAAACATTGAACCAAACATCTTTACCCTTATTTGTTGTTCCAGTTTTTCCTGCTAATTCAAGACCTTTGATTCTTGACCTTTTTCCACTACCTCGGCGAATTACATCTTTCATAATATCAATAATTAAGTAGGCTTGTTTTTCAGAATTCAATCTTTCTTTAGCACTCTCTTTTGTATAAACAACCTCTTTATGTTGTGTCACTTTTCTAATAATTACAGGTTCAATCTTCATTCCATAATTTGAGAGAATTGTATATTGGTAAGAAAGTTTAAACATTGTAGTTGTGTAGCTTCCTAAAGCGGTTGAAAGATTTCTCGGCAAACCTTTGAATCCATAACGATTTAAAGTGCTGTAAAAATGGTTAGCTCCCAGTTGATTAACTAAATCGATTGTTGCAAGATTTCGGGATTTTGTCAAAGCATTTCTAAGAGTCATTTTACCCTTAACTCTTTTAGAATAATTTTGAGGCTTCCATTTTTTTTCATTACCATTTTTATCTTTATAACTATAAGTTTTCTGAATATCATTTAGCAAAGATGCTCCTGAAAAACCTAAGTTTAATCCAACTTGGTAGAAAAATGGTTTGATACTACTTCCAATTTGTCGGTTGGCTTGAGTTACTCTATTAAATTGACTTTTACTATAATCAACTCCGCCAACCATTGCTAGAATATTTCCAGTTTTTTGATTTAAAGATAATATTCCTCCATTTAATTCTTTAATTCTTTTTTCTGTAAAATTCTTTTTTTCCATTTTTGCAACTATATTTTTATAGCCTTTTTGCAAAGATTCTCGAGCAATTTTCTGAATCTCTAAATCGATTGTAGTAAATATTGCATACCCGCCAGTTCTCAAGTCTGGAAATTTCGGTATCAATTTATGAATGACATAATCAGTAATATAAGGTGCGACATTTTCTGTCTTTGTACTTTTAAAAACTTTAGGTTTTTCAGTAATCGCATTTTTAAATTCATCTTCGCCAATCCAACTAAGCCCCTCATACATTCTAGTAATAACTCTGTTTGCTCGACCAATAGAGTGTTCGTAGTTTCGAGTTGGGTCATAGAAACTTGGAGCTTTTATCAATCCTATTAAAATTGCGACCTCTTTTAAAGTTAAGGCATCAAGTTCTTTATGAAAATATCCTAAAGATGCAGTTCGGATTCCATAAAAACCCCTACCAAAATATATTTTATTTAAATATCTTTCTAGAATCTGCTCTTTTGATAAATATTGTTCAACCTCAAGAGATAGAAAAACCTCTTTCAATTTCCTATCAAGAGTTTTCTTTTTAGTTAAAACAGTATTTCTAACAAACTGTTGGGTAATTGTAGAAGCTCCCTCAACCATTTTCATTGCAAGAACATCTTTGAAAATAGCTCGAAAGATTGCCTCGATATTAATTCCATTATGTTCAAAAAAAGTTGTATCTTCAATAGCTAAAAGTGCCTCGACGATACTTGTTGGAATATCTTTAAATTCCACATAAAGACGAAACTCTTTACCTGTAATATTTGCGATTTTATCCATATTTTTATCAAAAATAACGGAACTAATTTCCATTTTGTGGTCAATAATATTATGAACTTCGTTTTTTACAGAATTGTAAAACCAAACCGCACCTATAATTGTGGCGACAGTAAAAACTGCTATTGCAATTAAAAATTTTTTTAACAATGTTTTCCTAAGAATAGTGATTTTTTTAAATTGTAGCAAAAGTTTAAGTGATTTTTATAAAGATGAATGGTGTATTATGTCAAGCACGAAGATGACAGAGTAATTGTCATTATCGAGCTTGAGCTAATCTCTATTTAATAGATGTAAGAAATTCCATTTTCTTAGAATTTTGTTGAAGTTCCCCGCGATACGATGAGGTTGTAGTTTGGCTATTGCACTTTTCTACTCCCCGCATTTCCATACACATATGTCGAGCCGTAATTACCACTCCGACACCTTTTGGATTAATCGCATTTTGAATTGAGTCAGCAATTTGTTCAGTCATATTTTCCTGAATTTGCAATCGACGAGCAAACACATCTACAATTCTAGGTAATTTACTCAAACCCGTAACTTTTCCATTTGGAATATAGCAGATGTGAGCTTTACCTATAATTGGTAAAATGTGATGTTCGCACATCGAATAGAATTCAATATCTTTCACAATTACCATCTCACTATTTGAAGTTTCAAAAAGAGCTGAATTTAAAATTTCTTCAGCATCTTTGTTATACCCTCCAAAAATATGGCTAAAGGATTTAGCAACTCGAAAAGGAGTCTTTTGAAGTCCCTCTCGATTTACATCTTCGCCAATCGCTTCAAGAATTGCGGAAATAGAATCCTCTATTATTTTTGGTTTGGTTTCCATTAGAGAAAAGTTAAAAAACTCTGTTTGCCGAATTTTTGAGCTAAAGCCATAGCTGTCGCTCCTCTATGATTTACAAAATCTTTATTTGCACCTTTTTCAACAAGAATCTTTCCAAATTCAGGTTTGTCATCTACCACAGATTCCATTAATGGAGTCCAGCCCACTTTATCTACAAAATCAATATCAGCACCTTTTTCTAAAAGTAGTTTGAAAATTTCCATTTGTTCAAATCTGATTGCGATATGCAAAAGTGAAGAACCAAAATCTCCCGATTCACTTGAATTTACATCGATTCCATTTTCTAGAGATTGTTGAACAGCTTCTAAATTGCCTTTTTTAATAAAAGATTCTACAACACTAAAATTTTCAACTTCACCATCTCGGAATCCAACCGCTTTAATTTTCTCAATATTTTCTTCATTTAAAAATGAAAAATTTGCTAATACTTCTTCTAAAGTCATCAACTTACCCTTTGAATTTTAATTTTGGAAATTTTAGCAAATTTAATTTTTTTTGTAATAGAATTAGGTAAAAAGAGAGAACTTTATGGAAATTCAGTTAGCAAATAAACACGGTTTTTGCTTTGGAGTGAAACGGGCAATTCAAATTGCGGAAGAACATCAAAACTCTTTTACTTTTGGACCTTTAATTCATAATAGTTTAGAAATTGGCAGACTGAAAAATAAATTTAATGTAGGATTAAAAGAGTCAATTAAAGATTTTAATATTACCGAAAAACTAATTATTAGAACTCACGGAATTGAAAAAGATAATCTAGATTATTTGCAAGATAATAAAATGGAGTTTGTCGATGCGACCTGTCCTTTTGTTACGAAGTTACAAGAGATTGTAAAAGATATGAGCAAAGAGGGTTATGAAATTGTTATTTTTGGAGATGTAAATCACCCTGAAATTAAGGGAGTCAAAAGCTACTCCACAAATAAAGCAAATGTCATTCTAAATCTTGATGAATTAAAGAAATTAAAACTCTCAAATAAAATTGCATTAGTTGCTCAAACAACTCGGAAAATTGAGAGCTTTAAGATTCTTGCAAACTACCTCATCGAACATCACAAAGAAGTTAGAGTTTTTAATACGATTTGTAATGCTACATTTGAGAATCAGATTTCAGCAAAAGAGTTAGCTAAAAAATCTGATATTATGATAATTATTGGAGGAAAAAACTCCTCAAACACAAAACAGCTAGTTACGATTTGTGAAGATGAGTGTGATTTATGTTTTCATATTGAATCTGAAAAAGATTTAAAGTCTGAATGGTTTGATGGTTTAGAAAAATGCGGAATCACTGCGGGAGCTTCAACTCCAGATTGGATAATTGAAAATGTATTGAAAAAAATAAGTGAATATGCGAAAAACTGAATTTAGCGATATTATCAAAATTGAGAAAAACAAAATTCAGAATCTTGAAAAAGAGTTGAAAAATGAGTTTTCTATTATTTCACAGACAAAAAAGATGATTCAACATCTCAAAAACGAGATTCTCAAAATTGATTATCCTATTTCAGGCACTTTTTCAATGTTGCAACAATATAATTTAGCTATGCACAATATGAAAGGCGATATTCAGAATCTTGAAACTCAAAAAAATCAAGCCGAAAATCGAATTATAGGCATTCGCGACAGAATGAAATCTGTAAATATGGAACTTGAAAAATTTAAATTTCTTGAAGATGAGGTTATTAAAAAAAGAAGACTTGAAATTCTTAAACAGGAAAGTAAAGAGCTTGACGAAATTGCCACTATTTTATTTTCTATAAATACAAAAAAGAAAGCAGACTAAATAGAAAATTTAAATTAGATTTCCATATCAAGCACGAAGATGACGGACTATTGACATTATCGAGTTTGACCCGATAATCTCTATTTACTCAATCCCAAAAAATATCTACCAAGGATTCTCGATTTTATCGGTTTGGGCATTTGGGGTATTTATTGGAATTGTGTATATTTTTGTTCCGCCCCTAATTCGATTCAACATATTAAGTAGTTTTTTCTCTTCCATTTTTAGAATATCTTTATTTCCATTGCCATTTTGAATTGCCATTTTTTCAGATTTATTTAAATCTCTAGTTTCTGTTAAATTGTTTTCAGCACTTTTAGAAACCTTATCTTTTTTACTGGTATTTTTTTCAGGCGAATCTTTTCCATTTTCTGACTTCTTTTTATCGTGATTATCAGTTTCTCCTTTTTTACTTTCTGACTCTTTTGAATTCTTTTGATTCTCTTTATCAGATTTCTTTGAATCTTTCTCTTTTTGTTCATCTTGTTTATTTTTATCAGATTCTTGATTCTGTTTATCTTTCTGATTATCACTCTGTTTCTGATTTCTTTTTTGATTCTGTTCTTTGTTTTGTTTATCCTGTTTAAGTCTATTTTTTACCCATTCCAGATTTTCCCGAACTTTTGGATTCTCACCCAACTTTAAAGCTTTCTCATATATAGATTTTGCTTGTGGTAATTTTTCCATTTTTACATAGCTATTTCCAATATTATATAAAGCTTTCTGTTTCAAATCATCTTTAGACACTTTACGAAATGAATCGATAGCTTTTTGAAAATTGCCTTGTTTATAATAACTGTCTCCAATATTAAAATTTGTTTTATCGCTACTTTCAAGTTTTGAATATTTTTCAATCGCCTCTGAATATTGACCATTTTCAAAACTATTTTCAGCCTGATTAATATAATACCAGTCAAAAATTCCAGCTTGAATTTCAGTATTTGGAATCATAAAAAGTAAAAATATAAAAGCGAATCTTGGCAAAGAATAGAAAATTGGAAATATAAAAAGCAAAGATAGAATTAAAGGGTAGATAAAAAACTCTTTGTAAATTGGCACTTTATCTTTTTTGACCTCATCGGAATCTATATTTTCAATTTCACCTAAAATATAATTTATATCTTCTTGAGAATTCACTCCGTTCAGAAAAATCCCATTAGTTTGAATTGCCAAATCTTTTATTGCATTATTAAATTTTGTAATTACGATAGTACCGTTATCTTTTAAAAAGTTGCCATCTTCTAATTCAATAGGCGAACCTTGTTCAGAACCAATTCCCACTACAAATATCTTAATCCCTTTATCTTTTGCAAACTGAATTTCTTCAGAATAATTTGTGGAATCTCCTCCGTCTGAAAAAATAATTAGCAATTTATCTTTATTCTCTTTTAAAAACATATCTGCGGATTGTAGAAGCTTTTTAATTGAAGTTCCCTGTTCTGAAATATTTTTACTATCCAGATTCTGAACTAAGTATTCAACTCCGATTTTGTCAAAGCTTAAAGGAGAAACGGTATAGCCATTATGAGCAAATGCGATTACCCCAACTCTATTTTTTTTCAATCCGTGCAAAATTTCAATAATTTTATGCTTAGAAAAATCTAAACGATTTGGATACCTATCTTTTGCTAACATTGATTTTGAAATATCAAGAGCAATTACAATATCTACACTTTTAGACTCAACTTCCAAAACCCCATCTTTAATTGCAGGTTTGGCTAAAGCGACAATCATAAAAAATAGAGAAAACAGAGTTAGAATCGTTCTTGTCTTTATTGAAAACCCTCCAGATGAGGTTATCAATTTTTTAAGAATTTCAGGAGCAAAAATATCCTGTTTAACTCTTTTTTTATAAGTTAAAGTGTATATCAACCAAATTAATGGTAATAAAAACATCACAAAAAATTGCGGGTATAGAAATTCAAAACTATTCATTATTTTCCTTTAAAATTTTTCCCAAAAGAAATCTATCCATTTTTCAGATTTACGGATATAAATATTTGGCTTGAAAACTGTTTTTTCATTATAAAATATTGTAGCAGTTGAAAACTGAATTTTTGGATATTTCTCTTTTAACTTTTGCATTACATTTTTTAATGTTCGTCCGCTATCTGAAATATCATCAACTACAATTACATTTTTTGAATCCTCTAAGTTTGGAATTCCAAAAATCTTAATATCTTTTAATTTCTGTTCTCCATTATATGAAATTGTATTAATTGCATAAACTTGCCGAATATCTAAATATTCTCCGAGAAAATGAGCTAAAGTTAAACCGCCTCGCGAAATTGCAACTATTGAATCTACTTTGCCTGAAATTTGATTGCCTATGGTTTTTACATCGTCGGTAAATGTTTTGTAATCGTAAAATATTTTATTCATTTTATGCCTTATAAGATTAATAAAACTTTATCAAAAATTTGTAAATATTTTGTTATCATAAGTAAAAACTAATCGAATACAATTATGAAAAAATATATTTTGCTTTTAACATTTGTTACAACTCTGTTTGCAGAGAAGAATATCTCAATTCAAAATAATTTTGAGTTACAAAAGATAGATTTAGAGCTAAAGTCAATTAATAAATTTCTATCTTCCGACAATAATATTTGGTTAAAAAGTTACAGTAATTTTAATTTGTATCTTAACCTTGAAAAAAAACTAAAATCTGTAAATAATGAGATGATTCAAGATGGAGAAAATAGAAAATTATTAAATTCCCGAGCCATTTTAGAAAAGCAGTTACAACTTTTTGGAAATATGATTTCGCCATTTGAAAAACTATTACAACCCTTAGATGTTGAGGTTGCTGAACCGATAAGGAATCCATTTCAGATTTTTATTTCTCTTTCTTATATAAATCAGAATGTTCAACATAAAAAAGAGTACCAACATAGGATAGAAAGTATAAAGCCTATTCTTGAAAAGCTTGAAAGAAAAAATTTTCTATGTCTTGAAAAACAAAAATTTGGTCAAGAATCCGTAAAAATCATTTCAAAAACTCAAGTCGATATTAAATTTTTTCAAGAGACTTTAGAAATTCTCAATACTACTTTTGAAATTTATAAACAGAAAATTGATGAGGTAAATTTAGAGATTAAAAGTTTAATTATAGAGCATAGTAAAACTGTATTAATAATTTTTCTTATTCTCGTATCTTTAATTGCATTTTCGTTTTTTCTTAAATTTCTGATTGGTAAATATATGAATGATAATCAGCGAGTTTATTTAGGAAATAAAGCTATAAATATTATTACTATTACAATTATTATTTTAGTGATAACTTTTACATATATTGATAATATTGATAATGTGATTACAATTCTAGGATTTGCTTCAGCAGGTTTGGCTATCGCGATGAAAGATGGATTTATGTCTATCTTTGCTTGGTTTGTAATTATTTTTGGAGGTTCGATAAAATCGGGCGATAGAATAAAAGTGACAATGCACGGAGCGGAATATGTTGGCGATATTCTAGATGTCTCTCTTTTAAGAATTACTTTACAGGAAGATGTAACTTTAACTACATATAATGTGAATCGCAGGGCTGGAAGAATTATCTTTGTTCCAAACAATTATATTTTTACAAACCTCATCGTTAATTATTCTCATTATACTTTACGAACAGTTTGGGACGGCATTGATATTGTGATAACTTTTGATTCAAACCATAAAAAAGCAGCTCATTTAATGAAAGAGATTGCTAAAAATTATGCTTCGGGTTATACTGATATGACACGGAAACAGCTAAACCGTTTAAGAGATAGATACAATTTGAGAAATACAAATGTTGAACCCAAAATGCTATCTTTTATCGATGAATACGGAATTAAATTAAGTGTTTGGTATTTAACAAATGCCTATGCAACTTTAACTCTTCGCTCAAATATTTCTGTAAAGATTATTGATGCTTTTAATAGTGAAGATGACATACATATTGCTTATCCAACTCAACGAATAAAACTTAATTAAATTTGTCCTCCGTGTCAAGCACGAAGATGACTAGATAATCTTAAAGCTCTATAAAGTTATTAAGAATCTGAAGTCCATTTTTATGACTTTTTTCAGGATGAGGTTGTAATCCAAAAATATTTTCACTCTGTACGGCACTTGTAAATTTATTGCCGTAGATAGTTTCACCAAGAATATTACTCTTTTGAGTTTCAATATAATATGAATGGATAAAATATAAATAGAAATCAGAATCCATATTTTTGAAAATTGAATTGTGATTTTTTGGAAAAACCTTATTCCAACCCATATGTGGAATTTTTAAATCAGACTTTTGGAATCTTTTAACTGTTCCTTTGAGAATTCCCAACCCTTGATGATTTCCAAACTCTTCACTATTTTCAAATAGGATTTGCATTCCAAGACAAACCCCAAGCATATATTTACCACTTTTAGCAAACTCTTTTATTGCCGAATCCATTCCAATATCTTTAAGATGATTCATCGCATCACCAAAAGCACCAACCCCCGGTAAAATGATTTTGTCATATTCTAATATTTTAGATGGGTCACTTTCGACTGTTGCATTTACTCCAATCACTTTTAAAGCATTTGTTACACTGGCTAAATTCCCCATATTGTAATTTAACACTGCTAATTTCATTGTTCTCCTTTAACTATTTTTCAAGTTTAGCAATTTTTTTATTAAAAATTAGTAACCTGAAAATTAAAATATTTTTTGGTAAAATGTGAAATTAAAGGGACTGACTAAATAGAAAAATTAGCAAGTAGAAAATTTAAAGTAGAGCTTCGTGTCAAGCACGAAGATGACGGGCTATTGTCATTATCGGGCTTGACCCGATAATCTCTATTTAGTCAGTCCCAAATTAAAATCTACAAATTAAGGTTCTGTTTTTATGAAAAAACTTTTACATATTGAAGATAGCGAGTGGAGTATTAAATATATTTCAATCGCAATTCTTCTCGTGTTTATTTTCTCTGTTGCAATGCGATATATTTGGGTTGCACAATTTCAAGATGTCGAAAGTTTTCAGTGGCTTGAGCAGTTGATGATAAATACAAATGACGGCTACTATTTTGCCGAGGGTGCTAGAGATATTTTAGCGGGTGGGCATCAAGAATTAGACTCTTCTCCAATTCACGACCCAGCTTCTCAAATCACAGCACTTTTTGCAAAAATCCTACCTTTTAGTTTTGAAACTATTATTTTATGGCTTCCCGCTTTTCTAGGTTCTCTTTTAGTTGTTCCATTAATTTTAATCGGGCAATCTTTGAAACAACCTTTGATGGGAGTTATCGCGGGTACGGTTGGAGCTATAACTTGGAGTTATTATAATCGAACAATGACTGGATATTATGATACTGATATGCTTTCGATTGTTTTACCAACTTTTATGTTGTGGGCTATTATTTCAAACCTCATCTACAAAGAGAATCGTTTCCTTTTAACTGCACCAATTTTTACAATTCTATATCTACTTTGGTATCCTCAAGGAACTTCATTAAGTTTGGCGATGGCAGGAATCCTATTTATTTATACTTTAATTTTCCACCGAAAAGAGATTTTTAATTATAAACTTTTGACTTTCCTATTTATTGCGATGATTCCAACTGATATTTATATCAAACTTTTAGCAATATTTACACTGTTTGGAGTTCTATTTTATTTTGAAAATCGAGACCATTTTGAAGATAGCAAAAAAGATGAAAAAACTGGCGAAGATGAGGTCGTAGTTCTTAAATCTGAAAAAAGAAAGAAATATATAAATATTGATAAATATGTTATCGGAATTTTTATTCTTTCAGGAATTACTCTACTTTTTTCTGGTGCTTTCGATTCTGTAATTGCTCAATTAACTGGGTATGTTTTCAGAGAAGCTTCAGCAACTTCAGGTGCAGATTCTTTACATTATTATAATGTTGTTCAAACAGTCCGAGAAGCAAGTGCGATTCCTTGGGCGACTTTTGTCAATAGAATTAGCGGACACGAAATCACTTTTTGGATTTCAACTATTGGAATGATTTTGATGATGTTAAAATATAGAGTTTTACTAATTGCTTTACCAATGGTTGCTCTCGGATATTTAGCTCATAAAAATGGTCTTCGATTTACAGTTTATGCTGTGCCAATTTATGCTTTAGGTTTAGGTTATCTTATAACTTTAGCAGTGAAAACTGTTTCGCCAAAATTTGTAAAATATGGTTTGATGATTGCTTTAACAGGTTTGGCAATTTATCCAAACTACGAACATATCAAAGGCTATCGAGTTCCTGTCGTATTTAATAAAAATGAGGTGGCAGTTCTTGACCAACTTAAATATATTGCAAAACGAGAAGATTACACAGTTGCTTGGTGGGATTACGGATACCCAATTCGATATTATTCAGATGTAAAAACATTAGTTGATGGCGGACAACATTCAGGAAGTATTAACTATTTTGCAAGTTATTCACTTATGAGAAAACCGCTTGAATCAGCAAATATGGCTCGTCTTGCTGTTGAGTATCGAGAACAAGGAAAATATAATATTTCAGCAATGATGAAAGATAGAAATATCACAAATTCAGATGTTTTCTTGAAATCATTAGAAACTGATACAGTCAAATTGCCTGAAAAAACTAGAGATGTATATTTCTACCTCCCGTTACGAATGTTAAATATTTTTCCAACTGTCGGGCTATTTAGTCAAATTGATTTGAAAACTGGAAATCAAGCAATTAAACCTTTCTTCTACCAAACAAACCAAATTAAAGATGATGGAAAAGTTATCCATTTAGGTCGAGGTGTAAGTTTTGATAAAATCAAAGCAACGGTGAAAATTGGCAATATTGAAAAACCTATCGATTCTCTATATATTACTCAATACGATAATAAAGGGAAATTGAGAGTTCATAGACTTCAAAGCCGAGCGGGTGCAAATCTATCTCTAATTTATATGAAATCTTACGGCAAAATGTTGTTGGTTGATAATTGGACTTTAAATTCTGCATATTTCCAAATGTTTATTTTAGAAACTGCTTCAAAAGATTTATTTGAACCTGTAATTATGACTCCAATCGCAAAAGTGTATAGACTTAAAAGATAATGAGAATTATTCTTCTTTTTTCCCTAACTTTTTTTATCGGGTGCGGATATAAGCCCTCGGCAAATTATGTAAAAGAGGTTTTAGGGGAAAGGGTTTATGCCACGGTCAAAACTTTAATTGAAGACCCTGAAAACTCAATTTTGCTAGAAGATGCTTTGAAAGAGGCTTTGAAAGTTAGGCTAAATGTTTCTTTCACTTCTCGACAAAATGCGGATTCAGAAATTGAGCTTTCTTTGAAAAAGTTAGAGTTTCGACCTTTGCAACACGATGAATTCGGATATGTAATTTTGTATCGAACTGAAATAGTTTTGAAAGCAAAACATATCTATTTTAAAGATGGAGTTTCAAGAGTCTCATATTATGATTTGGAGGGATTCTATGAATTTCCTGTAAAGTCTAATGCTTCAGTTTCTGTGGCTTTGAAATTTGATGCTACAAAATTTGCAGCCCTGAAAGCTCTTGATACTTTAATTCCAAAACTTGCTTTAAAAGGTAGTCGAATTGGAAAATGATTTCCAAAAACTTCTGAATAAAATTAGTGAATTGGAAAAGCGAATTTCAAAACTTGAGAATCAAGATGAAAATCTTTTTTGGGTCGATGAGGTTTCTAATTTAGTTTGGGAATTACAACAGAATCCTGATGAGCTTTTGACTTTTTTTCAAGCGGAGAAATATGTTGAGAATTTGAATAATCAAAAATATGGCGGTTATTCAGATTGGAACATTCCTACAAAATTAGAGTTAGAAACTCTTTTTGACCTTTCTCAAGAACCTCATCTAAAATCTGAACTTTCTCAAAATATACCCTCGAAGTTCCGCCCAGTTTTTTGGAGTTCGACAAAAGAGAAAAATCTGAAATGGGTCGCATTTTTCAATTTTGGATATGGAGATTTTCGATACAAAACTCACCGCTACTATTTTATGGCAGTTCATAAATTCTAATTTACCTGTCATTCTCGTGCTAAATAGATTCCCGTGTCAAACACGAGAATGACAGGAATAATTATTGTTATTTTCGTGTTTGACCGCAATAAGCTAAAAAAAGTTAGTGCGAGAAAACAGGTTTATTTGTTACATCTGCCTCAAGCATATCTAACTCTTGATAAGTTTTGATGACATCAATTTTCATATCCAAAATAAATTTTAGTAGAAATTGAAACTGCGGTTCTTGTTCAAGATTCACAAAGTCGTGAGTATTCATACCTATAACTTTTTGAATTGAAGCCATAGCTTCCGCACCGTAACTGCTACCTTGCTCCATTAAAGTAGATGCCGATTTTGTTTCCAATTCGTGCAAATCCATAATTTTTGATGCAAAATTTAAGAAGATAATCAGGATATGGTCTTTTGAAGTGTTCCCATTTTTATGGCTTTCATAAAGAGACATAGCTAATTCTCCGCTAATTTGTCGCATCATAGTTTTTTCAGATTCTGGAGTATCGTCTCCAATGTATGTAACAATATGATTAACAAGAGTTAAAACTAAAGCTTCTTGACTTATTTTAAAAAGTCGTTCGCCGTTTTCATCTACCATTTCACCATTTTCATTAGTTTTCATCGTGTAAATCCACTCCAATTTTTTTAAAAAGTTCGGTCATTTTGTTTTCGTGAGAAAGTGTATCGTCAAAAGTAAAGGAAAGTTTAGGAGTTCTAAACCAGCCTTGCTCATTTGCACAATGTTTCTCAATTACAATTCTAGCTTTTTGCAAAAGTCTGATAATTGGTTCTTTTTCCTCTTTTAAAATAAAAGCGGGGTCAAGATATATTTTTGCATCACTTCTACCTCTTGAACAAACAACATTCACGACCGCTAAGCCGTGAAGTCGTCCATCAGAAAGAGAGGCTAAAGCTTCAGGAATAATTTCTTTGAGAATTGATTCCGTTTTTTGTTGCTTGATTTTTGCTTCACTCTTTCGGTTATACATTACAGTTTCGCCTGTTTCTCAATCTTTTTATAAGTTTCGATAATATCGCCCTCGGCAACATCATTTAAATCTTTAAGCAAGATTCCACATTCGTAACCTTTTTTGACTTCATTCACCTCATCTTTAAATCGCTTTAAGCTGTGAATTGTAGTATCGCCAAGAATTACACCATTTCGGATAAGTCGGGCAAAAATTCCTTTTTCTACGATTCCGTCGATAACCATACAACCTGCAACAGTTCCATCTCGAGTACTGAAAAGTTGTTTGATTTCTGCTTGACCAGTATTTACATCTTCTTGAATTGGTTTCATCATTCCCGTAAGAAGATTTGTAACATCATCGATAATTTCATAGATGACAGAATATGTTTTGAGTTTCACACCCTTTTTATCTGCTAAAGTTTTGACAGCACCAGTTGGACGAACATTGAAACCGACAATCATAATATTTTCAGAATCACTTGCAAGAACAACATCATTTTCTGTAATTCCACCAACACCCTCGCTGATAATTGAAACTTTCACTTCTTCATTTCGTAAAGATTCAAGAGAAGTTTTGATAGCTTCTAAAGTTCCGTGAACATCTGTTTTCAGAATGATTTTCAGAGTACTTAATCTACCCTCTGCAATCATTGAGCCTAATTCGTCGAAAGATGCTTTTGTAGTTTTTGAAAGAAGTTTATTTCTCTCATATTGTTTGATTTTTTCAGCTAATTCTCGAGCTTCTTTTTCTGTATCGGTCGCAACTAAATCACTACCCGAAGCAGGAACACCACTTAATCCAACAACTACACCAGTTTGACCTGGAAGAATAAATTTGATAGATTCTTTTTTATCATTTAAAAGCATTTTCACTTTTCCGTGATGAGAACCAACTACGATACTATCGCCAATTTTTAAAGTTCCGTTTTGAACAATAATTGTAGCAACTGCACCTCGACCTCTTTCAACTGAACTTTCAATTACAACCGCTTTTGCATTTCTTTCAGGATTTGCTTGAAGTTCTAAAACTTCTGATTGAATTTGGATAGTTTCAAGAAGTTCATCAATTCCCGCACCAGTTTTTGCAGAAACAGAAATAAATTCAGTATCTCCGCCCCAATCGACAGGATTTAGACCAACTTCAGCAACTTGGGCTTTTACCATATCAGCATTTGCACCCTCTTTATCCATTTTATTCATAGCAACAATAATTGGTACTTTGGCATCGATTGCAAATTTGATAGCTTCTTTTGTTTGAGGTTTAACTCCATCATCTCCAGCAACTACGATAATTACAACATCAGTAATTTTTGTTCCTCTTTTTCTCATTTCAGAGAAAGCTGAATGCCCTGGAGTATCGATAAATGTGATAGGTTTTTCATTATGCTCAATTGTGTAAGCTCCGATATGTTGAGTGATTCCACCCGCTTCTCGGTCAGCAACTTTTGCAGTTCTGATTCTGTCAAGAAGTGAAGTTTTACCGTGATCAACATGCCCCATAATTGTGATAATAGGAGCTCGTTCAAATAAATCAGCTTCATTTTCTTCAACTTCTTCATAATCTTTAACATAGTTGAACTCTTCAGTAATATCAACTGTTGTTACTTCAACTTCAAACTCTTCAGAAAGAACTTCGATAACTTCGCCATCAAGGAAATCATTTTTTGTAACCATCATTCCTAAATTGAAAAGAACTTTGATAACATCTGAAAGTGGTCGTTTGATAATTTCGGCAAACTCATAAACTCTGATATTTTCAGGAATCTCTGCTGATGTTACAATCTCATCTTCTTCATTTCTAATTTTTCGTTTTCGTTTTTTCACATTTTTAGCCAAATTCTGCTTTCTTCGTCCGCCACCTTTTGAGTTTCGTCCTTGAGGTCTTTGTTGAGTTGATTTTTTCTTGCTTGTAGCAGTTTCAGTTTTTTTCTCTTCTGGGTCAGCAAAAAGAGATTGGTCTCGGTAATCAAGAAGTAAAACCTCTTTAGGTTCTTCAGCTACTTGATTTGGATTATATCTACCCTCATCTTTAAAAGATTGATTGAAGATATTCAGTTCCTCGCCGTTATTATTTCGTTTTCTAACAGTTGGATTTGTACCTTTTTTACCCGACTTTCTTGAAGTCAATTCTTTTCGAGCTTCCTCCGAAAGTTTTCCATAAACACCTGCAAAAACTGAATCTGAACCAAAACTATGATGACTCCCACCGCCAAATGTAGATGGTGCAGGTCTCCGTTTTTTGATAATCTTCAAACCTTTTTTCTTAATAGGTTGAATTCGGCTCATCTCTTTTCGTCGAGATGGTTCTCTAGTTACTCTTGGTCTTTCAACTCTTTTCTCTTCCACTTTTTCAGCAGGTTTGTCTGTTGCTGGTTCAGTTTTAGCCACAGCTGGAGTTTCAACTTTTTTCTCAACAGGTTTAGCAGATTTTACATAACCCGTTGTGCTTTTCGATTTGACATAACCAGTTTTTGGACCACTATATTGAGAAGTAGTTGCAGTATTTTCTTGCGATGGATTTGCATTTCTAACATAACCAGTTGAAACAGGTTGTTTTTTTGTAATCGCATCAAAGATTTTACCAGCTTCTTGTTCTGAAACTTGGTCGTAAGGTTTTACAGCCTCAATTCCTAATTCTTCAGCTTTTTTTAATACATCTTTTGTATTTATAGCCGCTTCACGGGCTATTTCACTTATTTTTACTTGATTTGAGTTTGTCATTAATCTACTATCTCCTCGATTTTTCTTAAAAATTCATCTTTTGCTTTCTTATTTCCGCATAGTTTTAAAATTTTTTTTATTGTTGTGCCTCTGTTTAAGCAATCTTTACAAATGTAGAAACTTCTACCTATGTTTGTAAAAGAAACCAACTGTTTATCAATACATTGGAATCTATTCAGATTATCCTGTTGAGTACGATTTCGGCAAGTTAAGCACATTCTAATTGGTTTCATTTATATCCCATATTTTTTATTTTGAAATATCTCTTAAATTTAGAGTAGAGCTGGAAGTTATCGAATCTGTATTGGACAAAACTTTGCCCAACCTATTTAATTATTTATTTAATTTTCTCAATATATGCACCCTCGATTGTATGAACCTTAATTCTATCGCCCTCGACGATATGGAAAGGAACTTGAACAACTGCTCCTGAATTTAGAGTTGCTGGTTTTTTACCACCTTGAGAATCGCCTTTAAAGTTTGGTGGAGTTTCCACAACCTCTAAATCAACAACCTCATCGGCATCAACAGAAATAGGTTTGCCATTATGAAAAACCATTCTTACATTCATTCCATCAACAATCCATTTTTCAGTGTCTCCGACAGCATCATAAGTTAAACCGATTTGGTCATAAGTTTCAGTATCCATAAATTGTAGAAGTTCGCCATCATCATATAAATATTGCATAGTTTTATATTCTAAAT
>Ga0256826_1000583_pt1 | contig 22340 bp, 20 predicted proteins | sample CV79metaG_FD_185975 | JGI IMG/M metagenome (GOLD analysis project Ga0256826, IMG submission 185975) | Hydrothermal vent microbial communities from East Pacific Rise, Pacific Ocean - CV79 | ecosystem: Environmental > Aquatic > Marine > Hydrothermal vents | place: Pacific Ocean: East Pacific Rise...
AATTTTGATATTGGTACAGGTTATACATATACAAAAGTGTATGCAAATAATCAACAAGAAGTCTATACTATATTCGCATTTAATGACCCAAGATATGGAACAATGGAGTATGTATATAATGGTAAAACTTGTAAGCTTGTAACAAGTGGTAATGCAGATAAATCAAATTTTGATAGGACTATAGAAGAGAAAGGATTTAGTCAGATAATTTATAGTGATTCAAGAAGATATGGTAGTATAAGAGCAATGGATAAAGGGTTCGGTGCAGTAACCACTCTAACCTTTAATTCTGTATCAGATAATACAGTTAACTTATCTGTAGCATCTATAGATAGTTCTTTAAAAAATGATTTGAATAATATTTTTTATTCTCTTACAAATCGTAATGTTACTTTACAACTACCTACAAATAATGATTTTAACAATAATATTAATTTAATCGAAGACTCTTTTATTCAACAACTTAATTCCATATACTTAAAAGATATTAATTTTAATAATTTTTCTAAACTTATAGAAAAATTTCCTAATTTAACAAAATTAAAAATATCCTTATCAAATAAAGTAAATAAGTATATTGCAACAAATGTACTTACAGTATCTGATATACCAGATACAGAAGAAGTATTACATGGATATGAAAAAATTTCTAGAAATTATTTAAAAAAATATATGGCATTAAAAGATTTTGGAAAAAAATTATATTTTGATACTTTATATGAATCTATAGAATTTCAATATGTTTTCAAAAAAATAGATTTTGATATAAAATTTAATGAAAAAGAAAGACCTTTTCTTGCTCTTATTCCCAAACAACCTTTTTATCATAAATATGAATTAGTGATAGCAAGTAATAATGTTGATATAATAAAAACTGATACAGAAACAGAAGTGAGAGAAGCAAATACAGGAATTGAGTTAATTTTTACTCTAATTCACTTAGATAATAGAATAAAAGAAACCATTAATTATTATACGATAAAACCTAAAGATGGTTATTTAGAAAAAATGAAACAAATTATTATTAGTCTTAATCCTAATAACAGAAATGAATTATTGCAATATTTAGGAAATGAAATAGAATGGCATATTCAAAATAGAAGTGATATTGGTACAACATACATTGCTCCACCACCACCCACAAAAGAAGAACTTAAAATACAAGAAATGGATAGGATGCGTAATGAAAGAAATGAAAGAGATAGACAAAGAAAAAAAGAAGGATTACAAAATTGTTATTCTATGAATTGTGTTGGTAAAGATAGTAGAAATGGTGGTTTTTTTACAGACTCTTCTCTAACAAATTGTAGACAAGATTGTCAAAGTATATGGAGATAAAGATATAACCATATTCAAATTTATTTTTATTAATAAGTTTGGATATGGCTGATTATGAGTCAAATTTATTATTTAGGAGAACAAGATGTTGAAATTTAAAAGTCTTAAAATAGGGTTGATATTGACGTTACTCTTATTGGGATTTACTAATGTAAGTGCCGTGAGTGTTGGAGATAAAATCTATGTAGTATTGGGTAATGGAAGCAGTGGATATGTGAAACAAGCTCATGTAACCAAAGTAGGTTCAGAAGCAAGTAAAGTTGATTGGACTAATTGTGCTGACTGTGCTAGATGGGTAGATAATTCACGTTTTTATTATACCTATGATTCTGCTCAAGAAGTTGTTGATAAAATGGATGCTGAAGATATTTCTTTTGGTGAAGTTGCAGGAACAGCTATAGTGATAGGTGGAATATGGGCTTTAATAAATGCAATGAATAAATAGGGTTTTAAAGGAAAAATTTATGATTAAAAAATTAAACCAAGAAAAAGCTGAAATAGAAAAAGAGATTGAAAAATTAAATCAGCGATTAGGTGAAATAAATAAAAGCATAGAAGAGCTTAATGAGGAAGATGAAGAGTCTGAAGAGGTAGAAGAAAAAAAAGAGGAGAAAAATAATAACTCTTTTATTCAAGTTTTTATGAGCATCATGTCTTTCGTTGGAATTATCGCAGGAATTTTTTATGTTGTTTATTTTAAATATCATAATTCTTCCCCAACGCAAGACCCAATAGAACATATTATAGAAAAAGGGAGATAAAATAATGCAAATACTACTGATTATTACAGGTATAGCAGGACTATGGGATGGCTTTACAACTTTTTACGGAATTACAGAAATAATGAATGTTTCAGATGTTATGGAGTTAAAGAGTAGAGAGATGACAAAAATTATAGCATCAGCTTTTTTTGCTTTGGTTATTACAGGATTTTTATTTGGTACAAAAACTATTTGGGAACGTTCTAGTCATTCTATTGCTCCCATATTAAAAATTCTTTGGCTTATTGCATTTTTTTACGATGTTTATACTTCATTTTACGGAAATCAAGAGTTTATATTTCATGGTCACATAAATGATGAACAGATGATGATGCTTGTGGGTATGACCATATTGGTTAGTGGTTCACCCATTATCTACTCTTATTTGATAAATGATTAAAGTTTAACATGGTTAAACCTACGAATTTAAGAGAGTAACTAATTTTTTATAAAGGAAAAATAATGTTTGGATTTGGTTCAAAAATATACTGTACGTTAAAAGAGAAAAAAGTAAAAGCAAAGAGTGCAAAAGATTGTCGTGATTTTTCACTTATTTCTACAACGGATAATACTAACCCTATGGAGACACTGTTTAATGATAAATATGTGCCGACCTGTAATCATTGCTTTTTCAATAATAAAGTAGGTTTTCATCCTACTAAATAGAATAAAAATGCTTTATTTTTTATAAGCTGATAAAACTTCACCTTGGTGAAGTTTCACATCTATTTTTTAGAATGTTTTTGTTTAAGTAAATCAAGCTTCATATCGTTTAAAAGTGCTTCTTTTTGGTAAAGTTTTACTTTCTCTTCAGAAATCTCTTTGGCTAACATTGCCAAGTTGATTTCCATCTCTTCTATGGTCACTTTTTTTTCTACTTTATCTTCAGCTGTTAAAATTTGAGTTGTAGCCAAGGCTAATAAAACTCCAATAGTTAATGCTTTTATTGAGTTATTCATATAGGTTTTGTCCCTTTTTATTTTGTTTACAGTTGCTCTTGAGCTTTTTGTAAAGCTTCAATTACTTGAGCTATGTTGGCTTTTGGAATATGTACTTTCCATTCTGGTTCGGTAGCATCAGCTTTAAGGCTAATTCCAATACTTGCAACACTTTCACTTTTTGAACCATAAGGTTCTGTGATGGTTGCGATAGTGATTTTACCTTTTGTACCAGATAAAACCATTTCGTCAATGGCTGTTGTTGTTCCACTCATAATGGACTCCTCATATTAAATATAAGAATTAGTATAGCATTATTTGAATTAAATCTAATACTTACCATTAAGTTATTTTAATTTTATCATATAAAAATCTTTGGGACGTTTGTAGCTATCACTCTCTCCTACAACCACAACAGCACCATCACTTGTTCGTGTAATGGCATGAGCAATGTCTTTGTTTCTCTCTCCATAAAGTTTTGACCAGATAAGCTTCCCTTTTCTATCAAGTGCAATGATATAGTTGTCAAAATCACCTTTACCCATAGAGTTGGTTGTCCCTGCAACGAGATAGTTTCCATCTTTTGTCATGGTGACAGCGTTACCTTCATCGTAATATTTGAACCCATAAATCTTAAACCAAATAAGTTTACCTGCTTTGTTAAAATACATTACAGCCAAGTCGGTTTGTTCTGAGTTGTATGAACGGGTAGAACCTGTGGCTACAATTCCACCATCAGGGGTAGGGGTGACGGCATTGAGGATGTCATGGTCATTTTGTCCCAAAGTTTTTGCCCAGATTTTTTTACCATCTTGGTCAAGTTTCATTAAAAAGAAATCAGCATCACCAGAGCGTTCAACCTCTCTTGCTCCCACCATCATAAAATTGCCATCAGCTGTTCGTGTTAATGCTTTGGCAATCTCTGCTCTTTTTGCACCAATGGTACGTTTTGAAAGCTCTTTTCCATTGGCGTCTAAACGGAGTATATAGATATCTTTGTCTCCTCTTTTAGAGTAAGACTCAGTATCACCGACGATTAAAGAACCCCCATCGTTGGTTGCAGCGATTCCCCCTGCATATTCATCTCTGTCTCCACCAAAAGAGTTTTCCCATATCAGTTTACCTTCTAAAGAAAGTTTAGCCACATAAAGGTCTTGGTCAGCGTTGTCATTAAAAGATTTCCCTTCCCCCAAAATAAGAAGATTACCATCTTTGGCACGGGTAATAGAGATACCTTTGTCAACTTTTTTACCACCCAAAAGTTTTCTCCAACGTGTTGAACCATCAGCTGTAATACGTGTCACACAAATATCTGTACGCTGGGCATCAAATGATTTGCATTCCCCAATAACAGCATTGTCTCCATTTTCAAGCATCACAATACCATGTGCAATATCATCATCTGTTCCACCGTAAATTTTTTGCCAAACAGTTTCAAATACTGGTTTAATCTCTTTTTTTACCTCTATGGCTTCTGTAGCAAAAAGATAAGGGCTAAGAAGAGCAGAGGTTAAAAATATTTTACCATAAGTTTTTATCATGATTTTTCCTTATATTAATTTGCTATTATACTCTATTAACATTTATTATATATATGAATTATATGTTTTTATATAAATTTTTATTATAATAGATAAGTTATGTTACTTATCTATTACAATATGATTTGTTTTTTGAAATTAATTTAAAGGAAGTGAAAAGTGAAGAGAGAGTTTGGCTTTAATTTATGATACCTTTTGTCTCTCTTTTAAAAGTCCTTGAATGATGTCAAGTATAATGGGATTGTTTTGGTTCTTCTTAGAGGTAACGATATAAAATTTTCTTTTTATCGGATTGTTATAAATACGTGATTGAAAAAGTTGATGATGTTTAATCTCATCTTCAATCGCAAGGTTAGAGACAATGGCAATGGTTGGGTTTTTAATATTTGGTTTTGACCATTTAACACTTTGTATTAAGGCTGTTGTGTTGTTGATTTCAGATAACGATTTAAAGCTGTTGTAAGAGAGGTCAAATTTTTGTAAAAAGTCATAAATCAGTATTCTTGTAGGGGAACTTTCCTCTCTGGAGATTAATTTGTAGTGAGACAACAACTCTTTATCTAAAGAGCTAGGAATTTCAGTTTTAGAACACACCATCAATTCATCCCCCTCCCACTCTATATAATCAACATCATCATTAAAAATAGGAGATTCTATAAATCCTAAATCAAACTCACCCGATTTTATACCTTGAATAATGTTGGTACATGAGTCAATATTAAGACTCATTTTACTATGTGTTTGTTCTCTTATATATTCCATAGGTTGACCAGGTAAAATATATGTTCCAATGGTGTAGGACGCAGCAAGATGAAAAAAATCAGTGTTTTTACTATTTATCATTAAATCAGCCTATAAAAAATATTATATAAGATTATACTTAAAATGTAATTAGAGTGTAATTAGATGAAATCTAAACGGGAGCTTAAGAGGGGCATGAGTAGAAAACTCTACTCATGCTTAAGAGAGACAATAATGTTTAGTCCATCTCTTTCTTATCCATTGCTCTGGCATTATCCATTAGTACTGGAACAAAAAGGAGTGAAACAAATACAGCTGCAACTGTACCTGAAATGAGTGCCACACCCAGACCACCAAAGATAGGGTCACCAGCGAGTAGGGCAGAACCTAAAATAATTGCTACAGCTGTCAGTAAAATAGGTGTTGCTCTGGTTGCCGAAGCACTGGCAATCGCACGTTTTTTCTCCATCCCTTGCTCATTAATCAGCCCCATGGCATAGTCAATAAGCAATAGAGAGTTTCTTGAACTAATTCCCATCAGTGCAATAAATCCGATTAAGGAGGTTGCTGTTAAGAAAAAAGTTTGTTCTGTAACCAAGTCTGCTACCCAGTGACCCATAATAACACCAATAAGTGAAAGGAATGAACCCCCTAAAATAATACCACTTAAGGCAAAACTTTTATAGTAGATAACCATTAGGAAGAAAATCAATATTAATGCAGAAATAAATGCAGCACCCAAATCTCTAAAGGTATCAAGTGTCACTTTCATCTCTCCATCCCAACGGATTAAAAACTCTTCACCTGTTTTTTTATCGGTTAACTCAAGGTCAAACATATAGGTTGAGATGGGTGCATTTTTAACCTCATACTGCTTTTCAAAATAGTCAACCATTTTGGATCTTGCATCTAATAGTGGGTAGACCTGCGATACCATATCAGTTTCAGCAATAACATTAATCATCCGTTTCAAGTTTTTGTGCATAATGGTTGGTGTTGATTTAATAGGTACAATGGTAACAATTTCAGTTAAAGGTACCATCATACCCATTTTATTCATCAGGTTCAAAGAGGTTAATTTTGAGCGTATCGCATCACCACTGTGGTTGCTTAAACGTTTTGTATCATCACTTAGTACTAAAAATATAGGGATTTGAACCGAACGATTTTCAGAGTTCTTTGTTGCAATTGCCATCCCTTCAAATGCTAAGTATAAAATATTGTTAACTTGTTCAATCCCTAAACCAGAACGGGCAATTTTTTCAATATCTGGAACAAGTTTATATTTATCATAAATATCATCTGCCATAATATCAATATCAACCAACCCTTCAGTTTTATTGAGTATGTTGGCTACTTCAATAGATAGTTTTCTATTTTTATCAATGTCGTCACCATAAACTTCTACAACAATTTGAGCTAAAGTGGGAGGTCCTGAAGGTTGTTCTATCATTTTAATTACAGTCCCTGGTACAAGTGTCTCACAACTATTTTTGATAACAGGTCTTAAACGTCCTGTCATTAAAAATGAAGGTTCATCTCTCTCATGAATAGGGGTTAAGTTAACAGATATCTCAGTAACATTTTCAGTACGTTTCATCATTGAACCTTTAACCAACCCAGCATAATCAAGAGGAATACCTTGTGCATAATAGATAGACATATTGAGAATCTCTTTCTCTTTTCTTAATATGTCGGTTACACAAGAGGTTACTTTTCGTGTTTGTTCTATTGAACTTCCTGTTGGGGTATCAATATAAACAGAGTAAGTTGCTGCACTTTTTCCAGGTAACATTCTTGCTAAAACTCCACCTGAAGGAAACATAAGTAATGATGCAAAAAATGCGATAATGGTTAAAATAATGACCATCCCTTTTCTGATTTTTGTTTGTAAAATCCAGTAGATAAAATTTTCAAATTTTTTCATCTATTTTTCCCCTGTTTTAATATTTTCGTCATGTTCATGTGTTTCATGATCACCTTCACAGAGTTCACATATTCCATATGGGTTGTTTTCCATATCATGATGCTCATTATGTTCAGGTTTTTTTAAAAGTTTTAAACTCAAATAAGGGGTAAATATATAAGCAACAATCAGTGAGGCAAAAAGTGCTACAGGTACATTGTAAGGGATAGGTTTCATAAATGAACCCATCATACCTCCTACAAATGCCATAGGAACCATGGTCATAATAATAGCAAGTGTTGCAATATTTGTTGGTCCCCCAACTTCATCGGTTGCTTCGACAAGAAGTTCTCCCATCTCTCTGTCTTCCACCCCAGGAGAGTGTAGGTGACGGTGAATGTTTTCAATCACAATAATGGCTGCATCGACCAAGAGACCCAAGGAGAGTAAGAATGCAAAAAGGGTAATCCTGTTCATGGTCTGACCCGACATCCATGCAATAAACAGTGTAATGGCTAAAATAGCAGGTACAGAGAAAGTTACAATAATTGATTCTCTCCAACCCAATGCAAAGACAAGCATCACAGCAATAATGATAATGGTAATAACCAAGTGGTGCATCAACTCATCAACAGCAGCATTGGCTCTCTCTCCATAGTTACGTGTGATGGTGTATTCAATCCCATCTTTTTCAAAATTTTCTTTGTTCTCCTCAATCATTTTAATCACATCTTCGGCAACAAATACAGCGTTTGTTCCTGCAAGTTTTGAAACTGTTAATGTAACTTGACTGATATTTTCTGAGAATGGGTTACTTTTATTGTTATCAGCTCGGTGAATAAATTCAACACGTTGAAAATTTTGTTTGTCAATACTTTGTTCAACATTTGCAACATCACGTAGATAAATAGGAGAACCTCTATAGTTGGCTACCATAACATTGTTAATGTCCTTAATGCTTCCAATGGCATTAGAGATACCAAAAATAACCAATTTATTGTCAGCTGTTTTCCCTTTTACATCAGGTACATTGGCTGCTAATGATTTGACGGCCATCATGATTTGCCCCATTGAGAGGTGATAAGCTGAGAGTTTTCCCATATCAACTTCTACATTATATTGCTCTTTACTTGCCCCCTGAAGGGTTGTTTTTGCAACATTATCTATCCCATTAATTTGGTGCTGTAGGTCACGAATCTTTTCATTGAATTCGACAATGGAAAGTTTTGATTTTTTATTCTGATAAAGAGCAAGGGTAACAATGGGAACATCAATATCAATATCAAAGGGTTTAATAAGTGGTTGCATCACCCCTTTAGGCATTTGATCCATATTTTGCATCACTTTATCATAAAGTTTTAAGTTAGAATCTTCTCTATTTTCTCCAATAAAATACATAACATTTACAATCCCTACATTATCCATAGACATACTGTAAACATTTTCAATTCCTTGGACCTCTCGAAGCTTTTTCTCCAAAGGTTTAGAAATAATATTTTCTATCTCTATCGGTGTAGCACCAGGCATCGCTACAATAACTCCACCACCAGAGATAGCGATTTGAGGATCCTCTTCTCTTGGCATTGTATTTAAGGCAATCCATCCTAAAGTAAGGATAACAATTCCTAAAACAGCTGTTAGTGGATTTCGTAGAAAACCTTGACCCAGTTTTCCAGCGACATCTTTAATAACATAAGGTTCTGTATTTGTTTTATTTCCCATTATTAGCCTTTGATATGAACTTTAGCATACATACCTGGGTAGATAGACTTACCTTTGGTATTAAACTTTATCTTCATTTTAAATTTATGGGTCATGGGGTTGGAATTTGGAATAATTGATTCAATAAAAGCCTTATTTTCAAAGCCCATAGAGGGTATCTCTATCTCCACCTTTTTCCCTATTTTCATAAACTTAATATCATTTTCTGCAATTTCAACAATAATACTTAGTTTACTTAAATCTGTTAAAATAACACCTGGCATACCAGGCATTGCCATCTCTCCAACACTTAAAGTTTTTGCAATGATTACCCCATCATTTGGCGCACGAAGTTTAAGGTAGTTGTATTGGTTCATCACCTCTTCCCTCATTGCCTTTGCTTGTGCTACTTGTTTCTCTGCAATGGAAATCATATTTTCCATATTTTCTGCTCCAAGTTCAAGGTTTTCAAGCTCATATTTTGAAACCATCCCTTTGTTAAAGAGTCGTTGATATCTTCCTAAGTTCAACAAGACATTATTGTGTTGATTGATGTTCATTTGTAAAGCAAGTTGTGCCTGCGAAATTCCAAGTTCTACTTGCTCTTTTTTTGAATCAATCTCTTTTGAATCAATTTGATAGAGAAGTTGACCTTTTCTTACAATGTCACCCTCTGCAACCAACATCTGTTTTACGATTCCCATGTATCGACTGGTAATCATTTTTTGGTTGTTTGAAATAACAGAACCACTTAAGTCAAGATCTATTGCAGATAGTGAGCTAGCTCCTAAAAATAAGCATAGTGCCAATGTTGATGTGAATTTTTTCATTATATTTCTCCCTTGTTAATAATACTTGTAATCTCAAAGACTTTTGTATTTCGATCATTTTTTGCTGTTAAAAGTTTTAAAAGAACTTCAAGCTCTTTTGATTGTTTAATAAGTACTTCAGAGATAGAACTTAAACCCTCTTTGTAACGCTCTTGGTAGTTTTCATAAACTTTAGCAGCAAAGTTTAATTGTGTCTCTAAGCTAACAATAAGTGCATCTTTACTTTTTGATTCGGTAAGTAGTTTTTCTACTTTTAAAGAGATTCCTTTCTTTGCAAGTTCAACTTGATCACGAACTTTCATGTTTTCAACTTTTGCTTTTTCAAAGTTATATTTGTCGATGTTTCCATTGAAAAGATTCCACTCTAGTTGTAAACCTACGGTATAGAAATCTTTGTCTATAAATTCATTAAATATTTTGTTGTCGGTTGAACCATACTCTCCAAAAGCTCCTAGGGTTGGTAAAAAGTTTGATTCTTCTACTTTAATTGCCATATCGGTAATTTTTAATCCAAGCTTTGCTTTTTGTATATCTAAGTTATTGTTATGTATCTCATCTTGAACAACCTTTGGCATGGGTGCTAAATCATTAATAGATTGAATGGAGGTTACTTTATGATTCAATAAAAATGAGAGATATTGATACGCCAACTCTTTATTATATCCTGCTTGATTCAACATACTCTGAGCTTCTGCTTTTCTTGCTTGAACTTCAAGTCCATCAATCTCTTTTGCAAAACCTTCCTCTTTCATTGCATTAACAATGTTTTCTAGTTGAGTAATGTTGTCTACAATACTTCGTAAGTTAATTAAGTATTGTTCAACTAGAGAGATATCATAAAATGTTTTTGTGGTTTGAAAGATTTTTTCATTGAGTATCTTTGAGGTATCAAGTTGACTCATCGTTTGTAAGGCTTTGGTTATCTTTTCATATTGGTCAAGTTTTCCACCTGTATAAAGAGGAACCATATAGGTTAGGGTTGTTTGAAAATGATTCCTGGCTTCAGGATAGTTGAGGTCTCTAGGTTGAATGGCTAAAATACTATCCCCTTGTTGAGCCAAACCTTGTGAGAATGCACCAAAATCACCATTGGCTTGTTGTGCCCCTTGACCAATTGCACCCATGAAATCTACAAATCCAAAGTCAGCAAAACTGGCTTCTCTACTTTTAAGTTTAAATCCAAAAATATTTCCTGCATCATTGGAGCGTAGGGCTTGAACTTTTAAATCAAGTTTTCCATAGTTATGCCCTTTGGCAACTTTTGCTTCCTGTGCCTTCATCTGCTCATCAAATTTTGAAATTTTTAACTCTAAGTTGTTGTTTTTCATCACTTTAATAGCATGTTCAAGAGAAAGGTTTGTAAACGGAGTTTCTGCATTGAGATGACTTTGTTCACTACTTTGTGCATAAATTATAGCATTTGGAAGGGTAAGCATCACAATCATCAAAGATTTTTTTAAAACCATTAGAGACCTTATTATAAGATTTTATTATTTTTATTATAAAAATAATTTACTAAAATGAATTATATCCATAATTATTAATTAGGATATTAAATTATTGTGATTATAACTATATTTGTTTAAAGAGTTGATTTTAGTTAAAAAATAAGATTCCCAAAAGTTTAAAGTGTATCTTTTGGGAAAAAATGTAGCTAAATAGCTACATAACTTACATTTAAGCAAGTTTTTAAGGAGGCAAGTTCGGATAGAAGTTGTTTGGTAACATCTCCATCAACTTTAACAACAGCTAAAGCTTGAGATTTATTATCTCGACCCAGTCTAAAGTCAGAAATATTTAAATCATTTGATGAGATGATATGTCCAACATCACCAATAACACCAGGGACATCAGTATTTCTAAAAAGAATCATTTTCCCTTTTGGTTCAAGATCAAGCATATATCCATCAATTTCAATAATACGTTGAGCATTTTCACCAAGCACTGTACCAGCAATAGTAAATGTTCCATTTTCAGTGGTTAACTTAATGGTGATTTTATTGGAAAGACCAGAATGATTTGCTTTGACATCTTTTATAAGTTCCACTTTTCTTTCTTGGGCTACAAATTCAGCATTCACATAGTTTACCGTATCTTCAAGAGACTCGGTTAAAATTCCAACGGTTGCAAAAGTGCTCAATGAATCAATATGTTCAGAAACTTTACCTTCTGTTGTAATCTTAATACTTTTAACAACCGATTTGGTTGCTTGTGCTGACATATGACCCATTTTTTGGATAAGTTCAAGATAAGGTCTTAAAAAATCAGGTAACTCATTCTCTTTAATTGGCAAGTTCAAGGCATTAGGAAAAGAGATTCCTTTTGCTGATAAAATAGCATTTTCAGCAGCTTGAATGGCAATGTTTTGTTGAGACTCTTTGGTGTTTGCTCCCAAGTGAGGTGTCAATGTTACATTGTCTAGGTCAAGTAAAGGGTGGTCGGTTGCTGGTTCTTTGTTAAAAACATCAATTCCAGCCATATGGATTTTACCAGACTTTAAACCTTCGACAAGAGCTTCTTCATTATAAAGACCACCCCTTGCACAGTTTATAAGTACCACACCATCTTTCATCTTAGCAATCTCTTCAGCACCAATTATCCCAATGGTTTCTTCATTTTTAGGAGTATGAATAGTGATAATATCACAAGCCAAAATATCTTCAAAATTTTTAGTGTAAGCGATATCACAGTCAGTTACTTTAGATGAGTTAATATATGGGTCATAAGCAACAATATCCATCTCAAAAGCTTTGGCACGTTTTCCAACACGAGAACCGATGTTACCAAAACCAATAATACCTAACTTTTTATCTTTAAGCTCAGTACCATACCAGTCTTGTCTTCTCCATACTCTGTCAAGCTTAAGATTGTTATGGGCATAAGGAAATTGTCGTACACATGAAAGCATATGTGTTAAAGTAAGTTCAACAGCAGCAATGGTGTTTGCAGTGGGTACGTTCATCACAACGATACCTTTTTTACTACAACCTTCTATGTCAACATTGTCTACACCAACACCAGCACGAACAACAGCTTTAACATTATGAGCATTATCAAGGAAGGCTTGGTCTACATCGGTAGAGGAACGGGTAATCGCAACATCAGCAAGAGGAATTATTTCTGAGATGAGCTTTTCTTTAGGCTCATCTGCAGCATTAATTAGATTGATGTCAACATCATTCGCGAGGATATCCAACCCTTTTTGGTGGATATGATCGCATACAACAATAGTAATTTTAGACATTTACTTAAATCCTATTATTTGTTTTTGTTGAAACCGTCAAAAACATCACCAAGAGTCATGCTGTCATCTTGTTCAGCATTCAATTTATCTAATGCTTCACGCTCTTCTTGACGCTCTAGTCTTCTAACAGAAACTCTGATTCTATCATTTTTTGCATCAATGAAAGAGATAACAGCTCTAATGGTTTGACCTTTTTCAATCTCATCTTCTTTAATCGGTGCAAGATCATCAAGTCTAATAAGTGCATCAACACCAGGTTCAAGAGAGATAAATACACCAAAGTCTTTTTTGTCTTTAACTGTACCTTCTACAATATCACCATTTTTATGTGTTTTTGCAAATGCAGCAATTGGAGATTCTTCCATCGCTTTTTTACTTAAAGAAACTTTTCCGTTTTCTTTGTCGATTTTAATAATTTTAACTTCAACTTCATCACCAGATTTACAGAAATCTTTTGCTGATTGACCTTTATCCCAAGAGATTTCTTGGTTATGAAGAAGACCTTCTACCACACCAATTTTAATAAATGCACCAAAGTCAGTTACTGAAGAAACTGTACCTGTAATAATATCACCCACTCTGTTTGCTGATGCAAATTGGTCAATTGGTTTAGGAAGTAAAGTTTTTCTTGAAACTCTAAGTCTTCTTTGTTGTTTGTCAATTTCGATAATTTCAACATCAATCACTTGACCAATTTCAATGTAATCTTGTGGATGTTTAACATTTTTGTCCCAAGAGATTTCAGATACATGAAGGAATGCTTCTAAATCTTCACCCAAATCAACAAATGCACCATATGGTTCAATGTTTGAAACGGTTACAGAAACTGAATCACCAGCTCTTAATGTGTTGTCAATATCTTTCCATGGGTCAAGGTTTGCTTCTTTAATAGAAAGAGAAAGGTGTCTTTTCTTTTTATCATAGTCAATAGCCATAACATTAACTTCATCACCTTCTTTGTAATATTTAGAAGGATTAACTGGACCTTTGTGAGAGATTTGAGAGTAGTGAACAAGACCATCCATCCCACCAACATCTACAAACATTCCATAAGATGTAATTTTTTTAACCACACCCACAACAACTGCTCTGTTTTCTAATAACTTATCAACGATCTCTTGAATCTCAGCTTTTTCACGTTCGATAAGTTCTTTTCTGGAAACAACAACGCTCCCTTTCTCTTTATCCACTTTAACAATAAGTGCTTTGATTTTTTTACCAATTGGGTCAACTTTGTAAGAGATGTATGAAAGTGTTCTTGGCATAAAGAACTCTAATCCAGATACGTCTACAACGAATCCACCTTTATTTTTCTTTGTAATTGTACCTTCAACTACATACTCTTGCTCTTCATCGTACTCTTCGATAAATTCTGCAAGTGCAGCTCTCTTTTCTGCTAACTCATAAGAAACGCTTGGTCTTTCACCTCTTTGTCCTGTGATAACAACTTGAATTGTTTCACCCTCTTTAAAGAAAATTTCACCATCTTCATCTCTAATTTGATCCAATGACATAAATGCTTCATTTTTACGACCAACATCAATAATAGCTTGATTGTCTTCTTCAACTATTTTAACGATAACACCATCTACTAAATCACTTTTTGTCTCTGCTTTTTTAAACGACTCCTCGAGCATCGCTCCAAAATCTACGTCTTCTATTTCGATATCTTCGAATTTCATGCTTACTAATCCTTGCTTGTGCCTAATTTTGCGCTATTATACTCTTTTATATTTAATACATAATGAAAAGCCGTCAATATCTAGCTATATAGGGAGATTAGGGGGGAAAAAAGATAACTTTAAAGTAGTCTAATACTTAAGTTATCTTTTTGAATTAATTAACTATTTCTTGAATTTTATTGATAACATTTTGGACAATCCAATCTGGAGTAGAAGCTCCTGCTGAAATTCCACAAAGGTTTTTATTTTTAAACCAAGAAGGTTGAAGTTCACTCTCATTTTCTATCAAATAACTCTCTTTACAATCATTTTGGGAAATACTGTGCAACATTTTAGTATTGGAGGAGTGTTTACCACCAATAACAATCATGATATCTGCTTTTTTTGCTAAGGCTGAAGCTGCATCTTGGTTTTCAAAAGTGGCATTACAGATGGTATTGAAAACACGTACCTCTTTGTGTGTTGTAATCAGTGCTGCGACTATTTTAGAAAAATCTTCAGGTTTTTTAGTGGTTTGTGATACCACTGCAACTCTTTTTTTTAAAGGAAGAAGCTCTAATTCATCAGGTGTTAAAACAATAAATGTATGTTTTTGATGTTCAGCGTAAGAGACCACACCCTTGATTTCTGGGTGTTCTTTGTCTCCAAATATAACAACAGAATAACCTTCTAAACTCATTTTTGCTACGATATTTTGAGGGGTAGTTACATAAGGACAGGTGGCATCAATAACTTTATTTTCTTGTTGTTTTAATATCGCCAGTTCATTTTTTGGAATACCATGTGTTCTAATAACAACGGTATTATCATTTTTAACCTCTTCTATCTTCTCAACCAGACCAATATTAAATCCTGTTTTAAGACGGTTAATTTCATCTTTATTGTGGATAAGAGGCCCATAGGTAAAACTATTTTGATGTTGTTCAGCAATTTCAATGGCACGTTTTACACCATAGCAAAATCCATAACTAGAGGCAAGTTCTATTTTCATTCTATTCCTTTATTATATTCCCATCAGGGAGAGATTGTGAAAGAACCGTAGGGTACGGCTTTAGCCTACCGTCAAATTGAATTTTTTAAGTTAAAAAGGTTCAATTTTTCATGAATTTGCTTTAAGTTGGTAGGCTAAAGCCATACCCTACAGCCAATATTTATAAGTTCTTGCACAGTCTCGGATGATGGGAGTAGGGTGTAATATATTTTATTTTTTTATTGTTGTAATCTCAGAGAGTATATCAAAGAAGTTTGGAAAAGAGGTATCAATACATGATGTATCTTCAATATCCATACCACAAACCAAACCAGCAATGGCAAAACTCATGGCTATTCGGTGGTCTCCATGACTGTTTACCGTCGTGGCTTTGAGCGTTCCACCGATTACCTCATAGCCATCTTCATGTTCTATGGTTTCTATTCCAGCGTTGTTTAAACCTTCCAGTACAGTAGAGATTCTATCACTCTCTTTTACCCTTAATTCTTTGGCATTTTTTACAAGGCTTGTACCTTCAGCCAATGCCATAGCAATAGAGAGGGCAGGGAGTTCATCAATCAGCCATGCAATGTTGTTGTCAACGGTTATGGCTTGAAGTTTACCGTTATAAGTAATCTCAATATCACCAATAGGTTCATAAATATTCTCTTTTTCAACGAACGCAATGGTTGCACCCATTTTCTGAAGAATTTTATACGCTTCTATCCTTGTTGGGTTGAGTGTTACATTTTTAATAATGGTTTTAGAGTTTGGGATGATAGCCGATGCCACAGCAAAAAAGAAACCACTTGAAGGGTCAGCAGGTACGGTGATATTCAAAGGGTTTAAAGGGGTTGTTAAAGGTGAAATCTCTATCCAACCATCCTCTTGTAGTTTTACATTTGCACCCATACCTGTCAGCATTCTTTCTGTGTGGTCACGAGAGAGAAGTCCCTCTTTATAATAAGAGTTTTTATCGGCTTGAAGTCCAGCCAAAATAAGGGCTGATTTAATCTGTGCAGAGTCAATGGGGGAGTTGTATCGAAATGATTTTAATGCTCCTCCACGGATACTTAAAGGGGCTAAGTTACCATTTTCTCTACCATCTATTTTTGCACCAATATTTCGGAGGGGGATAGCAACTCGGTTCATGGGACGTGAACGTAAATATTTGTCTCCTGTAAGGACAAACGCACCATCTATCCCTGAAAGTAGTCCAGCATAAAGTCTCATCCCTGTTCCTGCATTACCACAATCTAAAACATCAGAGGGTTCAGAGAGCTTTAACGGAGGGGTAATCGTTACCGTTGCACCATCTCTTTCAATCTTTGCACCCAGCTGTTGGGCAATAGCAAGAGAGGAGAGGGTATCTTCTCCTAAAAGGAAGTTTTGAATATGGGAGGGTTTATCACTTAAGAGTGAGAACATGGCACAACGGTGAGAGATAGACTTATCAGGTGCAATAGTAGAACACTCTAAAGTAAAAGCTTTAGAGTGTGCTTGAATCTTTACGCTTTTCATCGTAAATGAGCTCCATATTCAGTTTGAAGTTTTTCAAGTACAGCATTAACCGTAAACTCAATATCTTCATCATCAAGTGTTTTCTCTAAAGATTGAATAAAGAGTCTTAGTGTTAAGCTTTTTTGCTCATCAAGTGTTTCATCTTCGTAAACATCAATAGGATAGTACTTATTTAAAAGAGGTAAATCTAGTGATTTGATAGCCAATGAAAGGTGTGAATAGGGTAAAAATTTATCGACAATTAGACTTAAATCTTTATAAACCCCTTGAAATTTAGAGATAGGGTTCGCATTAATATGTTGAGGAATGAGTGCATTGAAATCAATTTCAGCCACAAAGGTTTCCCCTATGTTAAATGCTTCCGTTACTATTGGATGCACTTTTGTTAAAAAACCACAAACTTCATTATTGATAATAATATCAGCTGATTGATAAGGATGAATAAGACCATTCTTCTCTAATGAATTTCTTAATTCAAAGTTACCAATAATAGAAGAGAGTTTTTTGACAAAAATATCAAAATTTATAGGGTTTGGTTTTCCAGCATTTGAAACATATTCTGTTTCAGCTTGACCTGAATAAATAAGTGAAAAAACCTCTTTCTCTTCACGGTTTTCATTAAAAACTGTACCAATTTCAAAGAGTGCTGTAGACCTTTTAGAATAGTTAACATTTCTTTCTACTGCTTGAAGAAGGTTGATGAGTATCGTTGTTCTTAAGGTATTAAAATCGGTTGTAATCGGATTTATAATATCTAATGCTTCTGAAACCATAGGAAAGTTATATTTTTCAAGTAAAGTTTTATCTGTAAAGGCATAAGAGATACTTTCGTCAAATGCAACGGCTGTTGCTCTTAGACGTAACTCTTTTTTTGCTTGATACTTAACTGTTGCATGGTTGATTCTTTGTTTTTCTTTAAAACAGAAAGGTTTTGCCTCAATGTTGTCAATTCCTAACATACGAACAATCTCTTCTGTGATATCTTGAATATTTTCAATATCGTGTCTAAAGAGGGGAACAGTCACTCCAAATTTATCTTCTGAAGAGTTTTGTACTTTACAACCTAAATTGGCTAAAATCGTCATCATCTCAGTTTTATCAATATCGTTACCAATAATCTGACAAATCTCATCGACGTTAATGGTGATGATTTTATTTTCACGCTCTTCATTAATCGCAACTGTACCGTTAAAAAGTTTACACTCGGTATAGGTTTCAAATAGATAGGTTAAATAGTCAGTTCCCAAACATAAATCTGGTTCAGAACCTCTTGATGTGTTGTAATACAACTCATCGGTTTCTAGTTTATTGTCTGCAACAATATCTGCAACCTTAAGAGGGTTAATATAGGACGCTTCAAAGAGAACTCTGGTTGATTTTTCAGTCGCTTTACTCTCTTTTGTTTGATTGATTCCTATGGTAGAGTGAACCGTATTGTTTATCGCTACACTTAAGACCTCTTCTTTATTCATAGCACTAATAAGAAGTTTCCTATCATCTTCTAAGTCGATAAATGAAACATCATAAGCACGAAGGATAACCCCTGTAGTATGGGTAATATAAATTAACGCATTTGCCAAGGCATCCTCTTCTCTTTTTTCAATAAAAGATAAACGTAATAGAAAAAGTAAAGAGGTATGTAAGTTTTCCATGGTTGCCATAGTGTATTGTAAAGAAGGGGTTATATGTCCTTCTTGTGCCAGTTTAATAACTCTTGCCAGTCCTATTTTTTCAGGGTTTTGACTTTCGTAATCAAATTTTGTTAACGGCAGATTTAATGCTGTTGATAAATCTCTAGCCACACCATGAATAGAAAGACAGTCACCACGATTGGCAGTCAGTTCTATCTCAATAACCGTGTCGGCTATTTTTGAGTAGTCATTAAGGTCTTTACCGATGACCAATTCACCAATACTTTCATCAAGTATCATGATACCATCACCTAAGTCAGGAAGTCCAAGCTCAGTTGCCGAACAGACCATCCCCTCACTCTCTACACCACGAAGTTTTGCATGTTTTATCTCAAAATCTTCACCCAGTTTTGCACCGATGGTTGCAACAGCCACATACTCAGCATCGACAACATTTTTAGCACCACATACGATTTGACGTACACCCGAACCGATGTCAATTTGACAAACATTGAGTTTGTCAGCATCAGGGTGCTTTTCACAAGATAGAATTTTCCCCACCACAATCTTTTCAGGAATGGTATAAGTCTTAATAGAATCTACTTCTAATCCAATTGAGTTTAATGTCTTGTAAAGTGTTTCATTGCTCACTCCACTAAGGTCTATAAAATTATTTAACCAACTTTTTGTAACGATCATCTAAACTGCTCCAATAAACGTGTATCACCTTCAAATAGCATTCTAAGATCAGGAATTTTGTGTAACAACATTGCAAATCTTTCAACACCCAGTCCAAAGGCATATCCACTTACATTTTCGTATTTAACGGCTTTAAAAACATTTTCATCAACGATTCCACAACCCAGAACTTCTAGCCAACCTGTATGGGAACAGATACGACACCCTTTTGCTTCACAGAAAATACATGAGATATCAACCTCAGCAGAGGGTTCAGTAAACGGAAAGAAACTTGGTCTAAAGCGTACCTCAACATCACCAAACATGTAGTGTAAAAAGTCAGACATAATTGACTTTAAGTTAGCAAATGAAACTTCACCTTTTGCATCAACAACCAAACCTTCAACTTGGTGAAACATTGGGGTATGGGTGACATCGTAGTCTTTTCTAAATACAGCCCCTGGTGCAATCATACGAATTGGTGGTTTTTGTGCCAACATGGTACGGATTTGCACAGGTGAAGTGTGTGTTCTAAAAACAGCACCATCTTTAAAGAAGAAGGTGTCTTGCATGTCACGTGCAGGGTGATTTTTAGGTAAATTTAATGCTTCAAAGTTGTGAAAGTCATCTTCAACTTTTGGTCCATCCTCTATCGAGAAGTTTAAGGCAACAAAATAGTCGATAATTTTGTCCATGGTCGCCATAACGGGGTGTAATGCACCTTTTGCATGGAGGTTGTTATAGAGAGATACATCTATCGCTTCAGCTTTTAGCAGACGCTCTATCTCCTCTTTTTTCAATGTCTCATAAGAGGCATCAAATAGATTTTGTAGTTGGGCTTTCTTTTTGTTAAGCCCCTCTGCAAATGCTTTTTTTTCTGGTCCTGGTACATCTTTTAGTTTCGCAAACTCAGCAGATAATGCACCTTTTTTCCCAAAAAGTTCTATACGAACCTTTCCCAGTGCATCAAGTGTGTCGGCTTGTCTTATTAGTTCTTCTAACTTTTCCAAAATAACCTCTGTTTAATTCTTATATGATTCGATTAATAATTGTGCGATTTTATCTAAAATATGCTAATAGTGGGATTGAATGTGATATAATTTTTTATAATTTAATAGAGATAAAAATAATAAAGGATTAAGAAATGTGTATTTTTTGTAAAATAGTAGAGGGTGAGATTCCAAGTAATAAGATTTTGGAAAATGATGATTTTATAGCTTTTCATGACTTATATCCAAAAGCACCCATCCATATTTTAGTGATTCCTAAAAAGCATGTAGTGTGTTTTCAAGAGGTAAGTGGTGAAACCATGGCAGGGATGACACCATTTATTCAAGAGGTGGCAACCTTAACAGGGATAGATAAGAGTGGATATAGGGTAATTACCAATAATGGAGAGAATGGAGGGCAAGAGGTTCACCATTTACATTTTCATGTTTTAGGTGGAGCAAAACTACCATTTGGACACTTAACAGACGAATCACATAAAAATATGTAATCAATATTAGTTGGGGACAAGTAGGGTTGGCTTTAGCCGACGTTTAAATGAAAATATCAAAATAGATACAAATAAAAATATCGTCGGCTGAAGCCAACCCTACGGCTATCGATAATTATTAAAGGGAAAAATATAAATGACATTAGAAGAATTAGACAAACAGTACGTTTTACAAACATATAACCGAAGTTACATCAACTTCGTAAAAGGGGAGGGTTCAACCCTTTTTGCAGAAAATGGTGACGAGTACATCGACTTTGCCTCAGGGATTGCCGTGAACTCAGTGGGGCATAATAACCCTGTGCTTGTAACAGCCATTCAAGACCAAGTGGAAAAGATTATACACATCTCAAATTTACAAATCATAGAGCCACAAGCAAAATTGGCAGAGCAAATTTGTACTTTAGCAAACTATGATGGAGCAATCTTTTTTGCCAACTCAGGAGCAGAAGCCAATGAGGGTGCGATTAAAATAGCTCGTAAGTATGGGGAAACCAAGTTTGACAAAAAGCGTTATAAAGTTATCACTTTAGAGCATTCATTTCATGGACGAACCATCACCACAGTAAAAGCAACAGGTCAAGAGAGTTTTCATACACCAAACTTTTCACCTTATCCTGATGGGTTTTCTTATGTAGATGGGTTGGATGCTGTGTATGAAAATATAGATGATGAAACAGTTGCTGTAATGATAGAGTTGGTTCAAGGTGAGGGTGGGGTACAACCTTTTGAAAAATCAGAGATTCAAAAGTTGGCAACACATCTAAAAGAGAAAGGTGTTTTACTTATAGTCGATGAGGTTCAAACAGGAATCTACCGTACAGGTAAGATGTTGGCTTCAAATGTTTACGAAATCGACCCAGATATTATCACCATGGCAAAAGGTTTGGGTGGGGGTGTTCCCATCGGTGCTGTGATGACCAAACACAAAGATGTATTGGTGGCAGGTGACCACGGTTCAACCTTTGGTGGAAACTACCTCAGTACAACAGCTGGTTTGGCTGTACTAGAAGTACTCAATGGTTTAGACAAAACAGGTCAACTGACCGAGACTTTGGCATACTTTACGGTGAAATTAAAAGCAATTTTAGAGAACTATCCAAATTTGTTTGATGCAGAAGTTGGTTTAGGGCTTATGCGTGGACTCCGTGCCAAAGATAACGACACCATGAAAGCAGTCTTAACTAAAAGTATGGAAAATAAATTGATTGTTCTCCCTGCTGGACGTAATACAGTGCGTTTTTTACCTGCTTTAACCATTTCAACGGCTGAGATAGATGAAGGATTTAAACGTTTTGAACAAGCACTTGATACTATCTAGTTTGTTTCTCTCCTCTTTGTGGGGAGAGAGTGAACTGAG
>Ga0256826_1000584_pt1 | contig 22330 bp, 27 predicted proteins | sample CV79metaG_FD_185975 | JGI IMG/M metagenome (GOLD analysis project Ga0256826, IMG submission 185975) | Hydrothermal vent microbial communities from East Pacific Rise, Pacific Ocean - CV79 | ecosystem: Environmental > Aquatic > Marine > Hydrothermal vents | place: Pacific Ocean: East Pacific Rise...
AATATAGCTATGAATGTACTCAGAAGAGAAAAATATATAACTTTTCCTCAAGCTATCCGCATGATTGGTGGTAATATAAAACGACTATGTTACCTTTTAGAATGAATCAGCCGTGATATGTAGTATTGATATAAGTTTGATTTAAGTGGGGGGGTATAATTATATAGAAAAAAATAAAAAACCATTTTAATGATGGTATAGGAGATAAATAATGGCATTAAGATATCTTGAGGCTTCTACTATGCATGAATTATATAAGGAAATTGAGGCTTTTGAAATGAATCAAATAAATAGAACCGATGGTAAGTTTACAGTTAGTTGGGTAAATATACAAAAAGAGGATGATAAATATGTGTGTATAGCTTCTTCTACACATACAATAGTTAGCGGTAATATAACGGTTGAAGGTAAAGTGAATACTTGGGAACAAAACCCAATTAAGATAATAAATGATTATGATAATCCTTTAAGTGTAAGCGTAGTTAGATAATGAAAAAATTAATATTAGCAATAATATTTTTATTATTTGGATGTAGTGAGAAAACTGAAAGTAATACTTATGAATGGGTATTAGTTGAAGATGTGTCTTGGAGTGCAGAATCAAAAACTTGTTTAGAACAGGGATTGAAATTACCAACAAAAAATGATTTTTTAGCTAAAATAGAACAGAATCCTAAGTTTTTTGATAAAAATACTTTATATAAAGTTAATCCTACAATAGATGATAAAATAGTTGATAATAAACAGTTAGGTTCATATCAAATATTTAATCATAATAATGATAATATATATTTTAATGCAGAATTAAAAAAACTTCAAAATTATGCAGTTAAATTACAAGATGGTGATAATATAAAAATAAAAATGTATTGTATTAAAAATAAAATATAATTTTTTGAAGTTCCTCTAATGATGCAGAAGTTATATCGCTAAATTGTGTACGATTAAAGGTTTGTTGCCTTTTTGCAAGTTGTGCAGTATGAGTTGAGATATTTTGTATCATCTGCTCTTTTGTAACTTTAGCATCTAAATACTCAAGTATCTCTACAATGCCAATCGCTCCCATAGAGTTTGGAAGTCGTGTATATTTTTGCTCAAGGTAACATACTTCATCAATAGCACCCATTTGTATCATTTTATGAGTTCTTTTGTCTATTCTATCTCTCAAGATATCTCTTGATACATCAATATTATAAAGTTTTAAATCTTTTATGATGGATCTTGGTGGATTTTGCTTAAACCACTCAGTTGGAGTGAGGGATGAAGCTTCATAAATAAGTAAAGCTTTTTCTATTCTATAAGAGTCATTTTTACTTATATTTTTCATATACTCAATATCTTTAGAAAGTAAAAAATCATAAGAATCTTGAAGATTTGATAGTTTTGAATTTACTTTTGCTCTTAATATTTCATCAATTCTTGGAATTTCAGATAAACCTTGCATAAGAGTTTTTAGATAAAAGGAAGTACCACCAACAATGATAAGGTTTTTGTTGTCATCCCTACATTTTTGCAAAGTTTTTTTATATAAGTCTATAAAAATATCAACACTAAAGTATTCATTTGGTTTTAGGACATCTATACCAAAATGTTTAATTGATTTTAATTCCTCACTAGATGGTTTAGCAGAGATAATATCTATCTCCTTATAGATACTAAGTGAGTCAATAGATAAGATATATGCATCTATCTTTTTAGCAGTTTTTATAGCTAAATCACTTTTTCCAGATGCTGTTGAACCTATGATAGCAATTTGTTTCATGTTGAAATTATATCATTTTAAATCAACTTTAGATAAAATAAGTAAATTATATTATTTAAGGTCAGTTTTTGCAAAAAATTTCTAAAAAATTAAAAGATTTTAACGAACTTGTAATGTTTGAACATTCCATTTTTTCTTTACCATTTATTTTTATTGCCATGATTGTCGCTGCAGATGGTTGGTTTGGATTTTCTCTATTTATTTTAGGTATATTTGCAGCAATTAGTGCTAGAAATTTTGCAATGGGTTTAAACCGTTATGCAGATAGAGATATTGATGCACAAAATCCTCGAACATCTTCAAGACCAAATGTTGATGGACGCTTGGATGGTTTTAGTATATTGATTTTTACTATTGTAAATGCTTTAGTTTTTATAGGGGTTGCGTATATTATAAACCCATTAGCATTTAACTTATCTTTTCCTATTTTATTTGTTTTGGGTTCATATTCGTATTTTAAAAGATTTTCATCTTTAGCTCATATTGTTTTAGGAATCTCTCTTGGTTTAGCACCAATTGCTGGAGTAGTGGCTGTTAGTGCTGAGATAACTCCTTGGTCAGTTCTTTTAAGTCTTGGTGTAATTTTTTGGGTTTCAGGCTTTGATTTACTTTACTCACTTCAAGATATAGAATTTGATAAAGATAAAGGCTTACACTCTATTCCATCAAAGTATGGTGCAGAAGCTACACTCTTTATATCAGCATTTTTCCATATGTTAAGTGTAGTTTTTTGGGGTATGTTTGTATGGGTGGCACATCTTGGTACTTTTGCTATAAGTGCAGTTATTTTATCAGCCATTATGCTTTCATATGAACATTACTTAGTAAGAAAAGATTTTACAAAAATTGATAGGGCATTTTTTACAGTAAATGGTTATCTTGGAATTGCTTTTTTTATCTTAATAGTACTAGATAAGGTTTTATAATGGATATCCGTTTAGTTCCAGCTCCGATTAGTTTGGTTTATTCAAATGCAAATGTAGATATTGAAGCATATAAAAGAGAGTATCAACAACTTAGTGAAAGCGATGAAGATGCAATTAGCCAGTGGTTAAAACTTGCTAAGGCAAAGGGTGATACTTCTGAAACAGACCCAATTTTGCTAAATCTTGTAGTTGAATTGCATAGAAAAATAGACTCATTGGAAAGATTTTTAAAAGATGAAGAGCCAGTTAGAATTTCATTAAGTTCGCAAGTAGATATAGAGTCAATAGGATTTGGATATTTTAAAATTCAAGAGAATACTTTAGAAGTTGGAGAAAAATATTACGCAAGAGTATCAATGCCTGTTCATCCAAAAAGAGATATAGCTATCTTTTTTGAGGCAGTTGAGGCTTCATTAGCAAAAATAACACGCATACATGAAGGTGATGAAAAAGAGTGGAATGCTTATCTTACAGCTAGAGAACGTGTACTTATTCGTGAAGCAAGAGAGAGTAAAAAATGAGATTTGATTATATCAATATAGAGTATTTAGTCCTTGCAATGTCTGCTATGATTTTGTATTTAATTTACTATGTTTTTACAAAAGATTCTCAATACAACAAAAATATTCGTGCAGTTGCTACAGTTGCAGAAGAGTTAAATAAAGAGATCTTTTATTTGAAAAAAAAATTATCAGATACTCAAAAAAATATAAAAAACTCAACTTCTCGTATGAATGATGATGAAATATACCAAGAGGTAGAGCGTACAGTTTATGATATGGTAAAACCACTCTCTATAGGTTTAAAAAGGCTAGAAGAGAGTGTTCAAAGTATAGATGAACATCTAAATGATAGAATTTCATCAATAGAGAGTGGAGTTAAACAAATATCAATTCCTGCTTCAGTTCATGGAAATGATGATGAAAAAATAATTTCACTTTTTAAACAAGGTGTTACTTTAGATACTATCTCAAAAGAGTTGCATATATCAAAAGCAGAAGTTGAATTTGTTCTAAAAATAAATAAGATAAAGTAAAATTTTATGGCAGATATAAAACTCTTTACATTAGTTTGCATTCTTATTGGAATTAGTGTAATTTTAAGTTATTCATTATCCACTTATATAACTTTACTTTTTGATGTAAATCAGTTCCATTTTGCAATTAGACAAGCAGTCTTTGGTCTTGTTAGTATTGTTATAATTTGGTCTTTAGCACAAGGTGATCCAGATAAACTTCTTACTCCAATAGGTTTTACTCTTTTTATAGGTTCAGCAGTTTTAATGATAGTAATGCCTTTTTTACCAGAGCAGTTTGTTTCAGCAGTAGGTGGTGCAAAAAGGTGGATAAAACTTTTTGGTTTTTCACTCGCACCTGTTGAATTTTTTAAAGTTGGCTTTGTTTATTTTTTAGCATGGAGTTTTTCTCGTAAATTAGGACATCATGACAATATGGGAATAAAACAAGAATATATACGTTTTGCTCCTTATGGATTTATATTTATAGGGGCAATGTTTGTTATAGCTTTTGTTCAAAATGATTTAGGGCAAGTTGTAGTTCTTGGTTTAACACTTCTTTTTTTACTTATGTTTGCTGGGAGTAGTTTTAGATTTTTCTTGACATTACTACTTGGTGCATTATCTTTCTTTTTATTTTTTATACTTACAGCAGAGCATAGAATTTTGCGTATAAAATCATGGTGGGCATTGGCACAAAATACTATTTTAGAACTATTACCAGATGCTTTGGCGGAGCAACTAAGAGTCCCTACTGAAGTTGAACCATATCAGATTGGTCACTCTTTAAATGCTATCCATAATGGCGGTTTTATTGGTGTTGGTATTGGTAATGGTACTTTTAAACTTGGATTTTTATCTGAAGTTCATACAGATTTTGTTTTGGCTGGATTAGCAGAAGAGTTTGGTTTAATTGGAGTAGTTTTTGTTGTATTTATATTTTTATGGATGATACAACGTGTTTTTAAAATTGCCAATAGAAGTGATGACTCAAGAGTTTATCTGTTTTCTATAGGTGTTGGTTTATTACTATCATTTGCATTTTTAGTAAATGCGTATGGAATCTCTGGAATAACACCAATCAAAGGTATTTCAGTACCTTTTCTTTCCTATGGTGGTTCTACAATGTTAGCAGCCTCTATAGCTATTGGTATGGTACTTATGGCATCTAAAAAAGCAAAAATGGAATAATTATGAAAATATGTATAACTGGTGGAGGAACTGGTGGTCACTTGATGATTGCACAAGCTCTCGCAGAAGCAGGAGTAAATGATGGTCATGAGCTTATTTTTATAGGCTCAACTAAGGGTCAAGATAAAAAATATTTTGAATTTCATAGTGATTTTTCACATGTTTATTTTTTAGAAACAACAGGTGTAGTAAATCAAAAAGGTTTTCAAAAATTTGTAGCTTTATTTAAAGTTTTTAAGGCTATTTTTAAAGCTAGGTCTATACTAAAAAAACATGATATTGTAGCTACTTATAGTGTTGGTGGTTTCTCAGCAGCACCAGCATCTTTTGCAACACTTAGTAAATTTATCCCACTTTTTATGCATGAACAAAATGCAGTTGTTGGAAGATTAAACAAACTTTTAAAACCATTTGCAAAGCGTTTTATATCTGCTTATGACAAAAACTCATTAATTAAAGGTTATCCCGTTAAAGATATATTTTTTAAAACAGCTAGAGTTAGAGAAAGTTTAAAAACTATTATATTTTTAGGTGGTAGTCATGGGGCAAAAGCTATTAATGATTTAGCTCTAAAAACAGCAAAAACTTTAAAAGAAAGAAACATTAAGATTATTCATCAAGCTGGTGAAAGTGATTTTGATAGAGTGAAAAAAGAGTATAAAAAATTAAATGTAGAAGCTGAGATTTATGCTTTTACTAAAGATTTAGATACTCTTATCTCAAACTCAGATTTAGCAATAAGTCGTGCTGGAGCATCAACACTTTGGGAGTTGACTGCCAATGGATGCCCCGCATTGTTTGTACCATACCCTTATGCTGCTGGTGATCATCAGTACTTTAATGCACAGTTTATTCTTGATAATAATTTAGGTTGGTGTAAAAGGGAGGGGGATTCTTTAGAGAAAAAACTTTTAAGTATTTTAGATGAAGATTTAAAGCAAAAAAGCCAAAAACTTTTAGAATACAACTCGAAAAATGTAGCACAACAAATGATAAAAGATTTAGTTGAGGAAGTTAATGCTTGAAGAGTTAGCACAAATTCTAGTAGATTTAGTTTTTGATTGGGGATATTTAGGCATATTTTTTCTTATGGCTATTGAAAGTTCATTTATACCATTTCCAAGTGAAATTGTCCTTATTCCTGCTGGATATTTAGCTTCTAAAGGTGAAATGAGTTTAAGTATGATAATGTTTAGTGGAGTAGCTGGTTCAATGCTAGGAGCGTTACTAAACTACTATTTAGCATTTACTCTTGGTCGTAAAGCTCTTGTAAAATATGGTAAATATTTTTTTATAAAAGAAAATACTTTAAATAAAATGGATAATTTTTTTCAAAAGCATGGGGCTATTTCTACTTTTATTGGAAGATTAATCCCAGCTATTAGACAGCTTATCTCAATCCCAGCAGGGATATCACACATGAATTTAACAGTATTTTCAATCTATACAGCTCTTGGAGCTAGTATTTGGGCATTTATTTTAACAATGCTTGGATATTTTATTGGTGAAAATCAAGAGTTGATTGATAGTTATCTTAAACAGATAACTATCATTGTTTTATTTATTATTGGCATAATCATTTTTTGGTACTATAGGGCTAGAAATAAAGATAAGGATATATGATGAATTATTTAGAATTTATGTTTCATGATGGTTTCTTTGGTACAAGAGCGCCACTTTTTATGGATATTGTAACTCTTATTGTTTCTGTACTCCCTTTTTTAGTAGCTGGAGCAATTGCACTAGCTAGAAGAAAAAACTATAAAGCTCATGCTTATACTCAAGTGCTAATTTTTGCATTTTCAGTAATTGTACTTTTATATTTTGAATTTGGTGTACGGATGGCTGGTGGATTTGATGCCTTCATGAAAGAGAGTTCAGTCCACTATACTTATGCCCTTGTTGTGCTTATATTACATATTGGTATAGCTATAATTACATTGCTGATTTGGACAAAAACTATTTTTAGAGCAAAGGTACAACTACAAAATAAAACACATAAAAAAGCAGGGCTTTACACTTTTATTGGTGTTATATTCACTTCACTTACTGGTATATGGGTTTACTTATTAATGTTTGTATTTTAAAAAAGGAAAAAATAAAATGATTAAAATAGATGAAAAAGCAGCAGAATTTTGTTTGCCAAATCAAGATGACGTAGAGATATGTATGAGAGATTTAAAGGGTAAATGGATAGTTTTATATTTTTACCCTCGTGACAATACACCAGGTTGTACTACTGAGGCTTGTGACTTTACAGAAGCTGCACCTGATTTTTCAACTCTTGATGCTATCATAATTGGAGTATCTGCTGATAGCACAAAAAAACATCGTAATTTTATAGAGAAAAAAGAGCTAGGAATTACACTTCTTTCAGATGAATCAACACAGATGATGCAAGAGTATGGTGTTTGGCAATTAAAAAAGAACTATGGGAAAGAATATATGGGTATAGTTAGAACTACTTTTATAATAAATCCTCAAGGTATAGTAAAAGCAGTATTTGAAAAAGTTCGTGTAAAAGAGCATGTAGCAAAGGTAAAAGAAGAGTTGCAGAGACTTAACTCTTTTTAGATAAAATGTTTATATAATTTTAGGAGATTTGATTTGAGTGTAAAAAATAAAACATTGATTTTTATAACAATGGTATTGGTTCTTTTCTTGATAGCTACACTTAGTATTTTTAGTTTTGAGAAGCAAAGAGAGATAAAGATAACTCAAGATAGCTATAAAAAAGAGATTAAAAATTTATTTGATAAAACAATTATTAAATATAAATCTTTTTATGAAAATAAAACATTTTTAAATAACTTACCTTTAGATATTAAAGAGGCAATAAAAACTAGAGATAAAGAAAAACTATATAGCTTGAGTCTTTTAGAATATAAAATATTTTTAAAAGAAAATCCATATTTAAAAATAATGAATTTTCGTTTGGCTGATGGTTCAGTTCTATTAAATATGAAATATCCAAAGAAAAAAAGTTTATCAGATAATAAAAAACTTTTTAATAGAGCTTATGTTAAAGGTAGATACTTTGCAGGTTATGACAAGATAAATGGTGAGGTAATATACAATATTATTCAACCAATTATGGATGGAAGTAACTATATAGGTGCTATTGAACTTGGTATTGATCCAAGGTATATTTTAAAAGATTTAAATTATTATGCAAATATTGAGGGTGTTTTATTATATGAAAAAGGTATAAAGTTTGTTTTAGTAGATAAAACACTAAAAGATATATCTATATTTTATGGCTTAAAAGAAAATGATAATACTTTAAAAATAAATTTTGAAATAAAAGATTATAAAAACAATACAGTAGCAAAATTTGAATTTTTTAAAGATATAGCAAATAGTGTAAATAGTTTTGAAAATAATAAGTTAAATATTATGCTTTCTTTACTTGCATTAGTGATTTTAACCTTAATTATAATAAATATGGGTTTTAACAAGGGGATTAAAAACTTAGAAAATAGCTATAGTGATGCATCTCAATATAATCAGATGATAGAAAAACATTTAATGGTAGTAAATACTGATATTGATGGAATAGTACTTGGTGTTAGTGATAGATTTTGTGAAATAAGTGGATATAAAAAAGAGGAACTTATTGGTAAATCTCATGAAGTTTTTAAAGACCCTAATGTTCCAATAAATATATATGATAAAATATTTGAAAATCTAAATTCTGATGGATATTGGAGTGGTGAACTAAAAAATAAAATGAAAAATGGAAATATTTATTGGGTTGATGCAACAATACAGTCTGTTGTTGAAGATAATAAACCAATAACTTTTCATTCTATAATGCATGATATAACAGATAAAAAAGTAAATGAGGGACTTTTAATTGTTGATGGTCTTACAAGTATTTATAATAGAAGACATTTTAATGAGATTTTTCCAAGAATGACAAGAGCTATTCACAGAAGTGTTGGATGTTTAAACTTTATCATCCTTGATGTGGATAACTTTAAACTATACAATGATACCTATGGTCATACAAAAGGTGATATAGCACTTATCTCAATAGCTAAAGCATTAAAAGATTCTCTAAATCGTGCAGAAGATTTTTGTTTTAGACTAGGTGGTGAAGAATTTGGTGTATTATATAAAACAACAAATAAAGATGAAGCTTATCTATTTGCGCAAAAATTAAGAAAAAATATACAACAATTAAATATTGAGCATAAAGCAAATGCAGAACATAAAGTACTAACTGCATCTTTTGGTTTAGTATCTATTGTTAGTGGTAATATTATAGATGAAAAAGATATTTATAAGTTAGCGGATGAACATTTATACCGTGCAAAAGATGAGGGAAGAAATAAAGTTGTATATAAATTGTAGATATACTATTTTAGTTGATATTTAGGAAAAAAATGAAAATAGCTAATGATATAACAGAATTAATAGGCAATACACCACTAGTAAAGTTAAATACACCATCAAATTTAACTGGAGCAAATATAATTGCAAAATGTGAGTTTATGAATCCAACAAGTTCTGTAAAAGATAGAGTTGGTTTTAACATGATTCGTAGAGCAAAAGAAGCTTTCTTAATAGATAAAAATACAACAATTATTGAACCTACAAGTGGAAATACAGGAGTGGCTTTGGCTGCTACTTGTGCAGCACAAAATTTAAAACTTATTTTAACTATGCCAGAGTCTATGAGTATAGAAAGACGCAAACTTTTAAAAGCATTTGGAGCAAAGCTTGTTTTGACTCCTGCCTCTGAGGGTATGAATGGATCTATAAAAAAAGCAAATGATTTAAAAAATGAGATAGAAAATTCTATTGTTTTACAGCAGTTTGAAAATCCATCAAATCCAGAGATTCATGAGCTAACAACTGCAAAAGAGATTTTAAAAGATACAGATTCTAAAATAGATGTTTTTGTAGCAGCAGTTGGGACTGGTGGTACACTAAGTGGTACTGCTAAAGTTTTAAAACAAGAGATAAAAAATATAAAAATATTTGCAGTTGAGCCAGAGGATTCTGCTGTTCTTTCAGGTGGGTGTGCTGCTCCTCATGAGATTCAAGGTATTGGCGCTGGATTTATCCCTAAAAACTTAGATACTAGCATATATCATGAAGTGATTAAGGTCTCAAATCAAGATGCAATAGATACAGCAAAAATGTTAGCTCAAAAAGAGGGTTTACTTGTTGGCATATCTGCTGGTGCAAATGTTTATGCAACTATGCAGCTAGCATCAAGAGCTGAGTATAAGGGTAAAACTTTAGTTACTATTCTTTGTGATACTGGTGAGCGTTATTTAAGTACAGAACTTTTTGATGAGTAAAGTATTTTTAGAAACTATTAAAATTTTAGATGGTGAAATTTTTCATCTTGAGTATCATCAAAGAAGATTTGAGAGTGTTTTTAAAAAGTTCAAAGTTCAAAATAATATAAATTTAAAAGATGTAATAAAGCCACCAAAAGATGGTTTTTATAGATGTCGTGTAGTTTATGACTTGTCTCATGAAAGACAAAAGATTGAAGTTACTTATCATGAGTATAAAAAACGAAAAATAAACTCTTTTAAGATAGTTTTTGATGATGAAATAAAGTATGACTTAAAATCCATAAATAGAGATAGCTTAGATAATCTTTTTGCTAAAAGAGATGAGGCTGATGAGATTTTGATAGTTAAAGATTCGCTCATAAGTGATACAAGTATTGCAAATATTGCTTTTTACAAAGATACTACTTGGTTTACACCTAAAACACCACTGCTTAAAGGTACTACAAGACAAAGATATTTAGATAGTGATAAGCTTATAGAAGCTGATATTAAGGTGGAAGATTTAAAAAATTACTCAAAAGTTGCACTTTTAAATGCAATGATTGGTTTTGATATTTTAGACACTTACGAATTTTTGATATAATTCGTTTATAAATAAAATTAAGGAATTTAATTGTTAGATAATGTAGTAGAAGATAAAGATTTTGCAATTTTGATGCAAAAAAATATATATAATTTAATAATTCATCTTTTTGAAAAAGAGCAAAACTTTGGTGTATTGTGTAAAATAGAAGATGTTTCTTTCGATCCGGAACTTCCAGCTGATATAAATGCAGAATTTAGAGCTATGACTCTTTTCTTTTTAGCTGGTTATACTTTTGATACAGCAAGAATTGAAGAAGATTTTTTAGTATTTGAAGCAGGTTTTGGAGCAGATAATTATGGCTCTTTAGTTTCAGTTCCACTTCTTAGTATAATGCAAGTCATAGTAGATGAAACCCCACTGCTAATAAATCTTGCTTCTTATAAAAAAGGTAAAAAAGTTAAAGTTATTAAAGAGATAGATAATGGTGGAGTAGAAAACTCAATGGCTTCTTTTCTTTCAAACCCAGAGAATTCTAAATTTATTAGGTAGTAAAAATTCCTATGATGAGCAAACTTTACTAAGTAAAGTTTAGCCTAAATCTTATTTAAAGAAAGAAGATAGTTAACTACATTATCAACAAATGCATCATGTTTTCTTTCTTTCATATAAGCAATGTAGAAATTTCTTTCAATTTTATAGTTCTTTAATTTAGCTTCAAAAAGTTTCCCCTCTTTAAGCTCAGCAGCAATTACGTGCTTACTCATGATTGAAACTACTGGTCTGTTACTGCTTGTATCAGCATGTAAAATAGACTCTTTTATGGCAGTTGGACTTCCTAAAACACCAAGTACATTGAAGTTGTTACACTGAACACCAATCTCTTCAAAAACTTCACTTGTTAGCTTTCTAGTATGAGAATGTTCATCTCTACAAATCCAATCAAATTCTAGTAAATCATCAGCAACAAGTTGTTTTTTTATTGGTTGATTTGAAAATACTACAAGCTCATCCATAACCCATTCTCTATAAATAATACCATCTCTAAAAACTGGTGATTCAATAAGTGCTACATCAATTTTTTTGTCTTCAAGTTGGTCTATAATATCACTAGATTGACCAACATTCATGTAAACATTGTTATCTATTCTATCTTTTATTTCTCCCAAATAGTTTGGTAGTACATAATTTCCAATAGCATTTGATGAACCCATAACAAAAGTAAAATCTTTATTGATTATTTTTAAAAGTTCTTTCTCACTACCAGCAATAGCTTTTTCAAGTCTTGCTGCGATTCTGTAGAGGTCTTCACCCTCTTTAGTTAGTAAAATTCCATTTTTCTTTCTCTCAACAATTCTTGTATCAAGATAATCTTCAATAAATTTTATTTGTTGTGTTACTGCAGGTTGAGATATACCAAGTTTAGCGGAAGCTTTAGAAAAACTCTTCTCTTTTATAACCATCAAAAAGGTCTGTAGTTTTGCAAAATCTTTTAACATAATAATTCCTATAAGTTTATATAATAATAAAAGTATAACTCAAAATTATAATAAAAGCAATAGCTTTATAATATTTATCATCTCGTACTTATGTTAATTTAGATATAATAATCTAAAATAATATAAGATAGTGGCTAAAATGGAAAAAATATTTGATAAATTAAATGATTCGCAGACTAAAGCTGTAAAACAATCTGAGGGTCCTGTTCTTATTTTAGCTGGAGCTGGTAGTGGTAAAACAACTACTATAATCTCAAGACTTGCTTATCTTATAGAGGGTCTTGGCATACCTGCTTCAAATACTTTAACATTAACATTTACCAATAAAGCAGCTAAAGAGATGAAAGAAAGAGCTACTCAGATGATGGATAGCGCTGCTTACCCACCACTTCTTTGTACTTTTCATAAGTTTGGTTTGTTATTTTTAAAGTTTAACATCCATCTTTTAAATCGTCAAAATAATTTTGTAGTTATAGATACTGATGATAAAAAAAGAATTATAAAAAAAATAAATTCTGAGCTAGCTACACCACTAATCGCTTCAGAAATTTCAAGATATAAGAACTCACTTTTATCCCCTGATGAAGCATATAAACAAGCTGAACATTTTAACTATCAACAAATTGCAAAAGTTTATGAAGATTATGAAAAATATCTTCATGAGAATAATTTAGTTGATTTTGATGATTTGATAGCACTTACATATAAACTTCTTGATGAAAACCCATCTTTAGCAGAAAAAACTTCACAAAAATACCAATATATTATGGTTGATGAGTACCAAGATACAAATGAGTTGCAGTTAAAACTACTTCAAAAACTTTGTACTACTCATACTAATCTTTGTGTAGTTGGTGATGATGACCAAAGTATTTATGGTTGGCGTGGAGCGCACATACGAAATATTATGGAGTTTCATGAGGATTTTGCTGGAACCAGTGTATTTAAACTAGAAGAAAATTATCGTTCTCGTGAGCCTATTTTAAAAGTTGCAAATGCTTTGATTGAGCATAATCGTTCTCGTTTAGGTAAAAAACTAATTCCAACTCGTGGTAATGGTGATGAAGTAGTTGTTCTAAATTCAAATGATGAAAATGAAGAGTCAAGAAAAATAGCACTTAAAATTACTAAACTTTTAAATTCAGGTGTAAAAGCTGAAAATATAGCAGTACTTTATCGTGTAAATGTTTTGAGTCGTTCCATTGAAGAGGGCTTAAATCGTTCAGGAATCAACTATAAACTTGTAGGTGGTTTGAGATTTTATGATCGTGCAGAGATTAAAGACTTGATATCTTACATAAGAGTTATTACAAATTTTCATGATGATTTTTCTTTTAAACGCATTGTAAATAAACCAAAGCGTGGACTTGGTAAAGCTAGTGTAGATAAAATCGAATTAGCAGCTCACACTCAGGGTAAATCAATCTTTGAATATATAAAAAATATATCATTAGCAGATTTAGAAGCTCTTGTTAGAAAGAAAAATGCAAAAACACTTAAAACATTTATAAAAGACATACAAGATGTAGCTCAAAGTGTAAAAGATTCAACATATAATTTTATAGATGAATTAGAAGATACATTTCATCTAAAAGATATCTATAAAGGTATGCAAGATGAACAAGATAGAGTCTTAAATATGGATGAATTTTATGGGCTTTTTCGTGATTTTATAAAAAATAAACCAGAAGCTTCGCTAGATGAGTTTTTAAATGAACTAACACTTCAAAGTGAGCAAGATCAAGTGGAGGGTGAATCAATCTATATGATGAGTATTCATGCTTCAAAAGGTTTAGAGTTTGAGCATATTTTTATTATTGGTTTAGAAGAGGGCTTTTTACCACTTGTTGGTGACGGGAGTGATTTAGAAGAAGAGAGACGACTTGGTTATGTTTCTTTTACTCGTGCTAAAGATACCCTTACTCTCTCTCATGCAGCATCTAGATTTTATAAAGGTCGCAGAAGTGATTTACAAAAATCTAGATTTTTCAATGAAGCAGGACTTTGTGAAGGTTCATTGATAGTTGAGAAAAATACAGCATTTAAAAAAGGTGATTTAGTTCGTCATAAAATCTTTGGAACTGGTCGTGTAAATGGTATTAGCAAATCTGGGCGAGAATTTAAGTTAAATATCAATTTTGCTGGAACAAAGCGTGATATATTAGCTTCTTTTGTAGAGAGATTATAATGAATAGGCTCTTTGTAGCCTACAAACCAACAGGCATCTCATCAAATCATTTTTTATATACTATAAAAAGAAAATACAACATTAAAAAAGTGGGTTTTTCCGGTACGCTTGACCCTTTTGCTAAAGGTGTTTTACTTATTGGAATGGGTAGCCATACTAAACTTTTTAGATTTTTAAACAAAACTCCAAAAGTATATCGAGCTACTTTATGGCTTGGTGCTAAAAGTGATTCCCTTGATACAGAACTGATTGAAAATGTAGAAATTTTAGAAGAATTTTCTTCTTCTAAGATTTTAGATGTTGTAAAATCATTGGAGGGTGAGTTAGAGTATGAGCCACCAATATTTTCTGCAAAACGTATAAATGGACAACGAGCTTATGATTTAGCTCGTGCTGGTAAAGAATTTACTCTAAATAAAATAAATTCTACCATTCATGAGAGTAAGCTTATAAGTTATTGTCACCCTTTTGTAACATTTGAAGCAACCGTATCTGAGGGTACTTACATCCGTTCACTTGGTTTACTTATAGCAAAGCGTTTAGGAGTTGAGTTTGGAAGTCTTAGTGCATTAGAAAGATTAAACGAGGGTCAGTTTTTTTATGATGCTGAAAAAATCCTAGATATTAAAAAATCATTAAATATGCCAGAGAATTTTTACCTTGGAGATAGTGATAATTTAAAATATGGAAGAGTTCTTGCTTTAGAAGATTTAGAGATTAAAAAAGATGGATATTACTGGCTTGATAGTGGTAAATTTATCTCAATTATAAATATAATAAATAATAAAGTAAAATATGAGCTTGGTAGGATAAATATATGTTAGTACTAGCTAGAAAATTAGGTGAGTCAATAATCTTAGGGGATGATATATCTATTAGAGTCATCTCTATAGATAAAGGTGTTGTAAAACTTGGAATTGATGCGCCTAAAAATATATCAATCATGAGAAGTGAACTTCTTGAAGATGTAAAAGATTCAAATATTGCTGCATCAAAAGATGATAGTATAGATACAGTGTCTTTACTTAGTTCTTTAATCAAAAAATAAAAGATATATAATGAAGCTTTATAAGGCTTATGCGAAAGTAAATATATTTTTAAAAATAACAGCAAAACGTGGAGATTATCATGAGATTATCTCTAGGTTTATACGTGTTAATACCTTATATGATGAACTTAAATTTGTAAAAAAAGAGATAGACGAGTTTAAGATTATTGGTAATTTTTCATGTAAAATCGAGCAAAATACTATATATAAAGCTTATACGGCATTATATAATTATTTACATGAGAGTGCAAAAAAATCACTGCAAAATCTCATGAAGAACTATGCCATAAAAGTAGAAAAAAATATCCCAGCTTTTGCTGGTCTTGGTGGTGGAAGTAGTGATGGGGCTACTTACTTGCAGATGTGTAATGAGGTCTTACATCTAGGTTTGTCTTTAAATGAACTTGCTCAAATTGGATTAGAAGTAGGGGCGGATGTTCCGTTTTTTATATATGGATACAAAAGTGCAAATGTAAGTGGTATCGGTGAGATTGTGGAAGAATTTAAAGAAGATTTGTTGAATTTTGACATATATACGCCAAAAATAGAGATAAGTACACCAAAAGTATATACAATTTATAGAGAAAATTTTTATAATCCTATTGATAAATCTAAAGAAGATGAACTTAAAAAAACATCATCACTTGATATTTTAAATAATTTTTCAGCAGATGAAGCAAACGATTTATTTAAACCAGCTATAAAAGAGTATCCAAAGTTAAAAAAACATCACAAAGATGGGTATTATTTTAGCGGAAGTGGTAGTAGTTTTTTTAGAATAAAAGTTAAGGAAAATTAAAATGGGCGAAACAATAGCAAAAAATAAGAAAGCCTATCATGATTATTATATTCAAGAGAAGTTTGAAGCTGGTTTGGTTTTGGCTGGGTCTGAAGTAAAAGGTATTCGTGCTAAAAGAGTAAACCTAAAGGATAGTTTTATTCGTTTTGTGCAAGGAGAAGCTTTTCTTTTTAATGCTCACATTGGAAGGTTAGAGACTACTCATCATTACTACACTCATGAAGAAAGAGGGAGCAGAAAACTGCTTTTACATAAAAAAGAGTTGCTAAGAATGAGAAAAGCAGTTGAGAAAGATGGTTTTACAATAGTACCACTTCAACTTTATTTTAATGCTAGAAATCTTGCTAAAATTCAAATAGGCATAGCTAAGGGTAAACAGCTTCATGATAAAAGAAATGATTTAAAAGCAAAAGACCAAAAACGAGATATTGCTCGTGCTATGAAAGATTACTAATGAAGTTTATATATCTATTTATATTTTTAGTATCTAGTTTATTCTCATTTAGTGTAAATATATCTGACTCAAATATTGCAAATGGAAAAACTGCACTTTTGGAGTTTGATAAAGAGAATGATATAAGTTATGAAAAGTTAGTAGTTGGTAAAAAAGTATATAAAATTTTTACAAATCCTTTAGATGAAAATAAAGCTTATGTACTACTTCCAATAAGTTATTATGAAAAACCAAATAGAAAAAAAGTAAAGCTACACTATAAACAAAAATCAAAAGAAAAAATCAAAATATTATTTTTCAATGTAAAAGATGGTGCTTATAAAAAAGAGACTATAAAAGTTCAAAAGTCAAAAGTTTCTTTAAATAAAAAAGATAAAAAAAGAGCTTCAAAAGAATATGCTCAGGCTATGAAGATTTACAATACAACAAATAAAAAAAGCTATATAAATCAAAAATTCATAGTGCCACTAGATACGAAAATAACAAGTGATTTTGGAAAAGCTAGAGTTTATAATGATACTTTAAAGGGTTATCACAGTGGTACAGATTTTCGTGCAAAAGTTGGTACTCCAATTATTGCTTCAAATGATGGCATTATTGTTTTAGCAAAAAATAGGTTCTATTCAGGAAACTCTATAATTATAGACCATGGTCAAGGAATCTATACTTGCTACTATCACATGAGTGAGTTCTTAGTAAAACAAGGTGATAAGGTTAAGCGAGGGGATGTTTTAGGGCTGTCAGGCTCAACAGGTCGTGTAACTGGTCCACATTTACATTTTTCCGCTAGAGTTGGAGGATTGCAGGTTGATCCACTTCAACTCATAGAGCTTTTAAACAATAATTTAATAAAAGGTAAATAAATGACACTATTTCAAGTACTTATGTTAGCTGGTTCAGCTTTTTTTGCATTTAGAATTTATGAACATATTCAAACACTTAAAGATTCATCACGAGGTGAAAACACTCAGCAAAATGAACATGAACAAGATATTCAAGCAGAAGTAAGAACTGCTGATGCATTTTCAACTTTTGATTCTGAGACTCTCATAAAAAAAGCTGATGAAGCAAGAGAAAATAATGATTTAGATAAAGCTATTGCATTATATAGAGAGGCGAATATAAAAGAGCCACAAGATGCAGAAGTTCTTTTTAAGATGGGTTATACTCTTTTTATAGCAAAGCGTTTTGATGAGGCTTTAGAGTATTTAGAAGAGTCAATAACTGTAGATGCTCAAAATCCATTTGCATATAAAACTATGTCTGAAATTTATTTAGAGTTGGGTGATGAACAAAAGGCAGATGAGTATGCAAAAAAAGCAAAGGAAATTGATGAAGATATCTGAAATATATGATTTTTTAAATAAATTATCACCATTTGATTTACAAGAATCTTGGGATAATTCTGGTCTTTTGATTGGTGATTTTAATCAAGATATAAAAAAGATAGTACTTAGTATTGATATTGATGAAGCTTTGATAGATGCTACTGATGAAAATACGCTTATTATCACTCATCACCCAATTATTTTTGGTGGATTAAAACAGTTGCAATTTAACAAATATCCTGCAAATTTTGTACAAAAAATGATACAAAAAAATATCTCAAATATTGCAATGCATACAAATTTTGATCAAACTCATCTTAATGAATATGTGGCAACACAGATTCTAGGATATACAGTAAAACAAAAAGATGGATTTGTTGCATATTTAGATGTAAATGAAGATTTTGATGTTTTTGCTAAAAAAGTAGCTACTGCTTTTGGTCTTCCTCATGCAAAATGTGTAAAATCTTCTCAATTTGTTAAAAGAGCAGCATTAACTACTGGTTCTGGATGCTCTTTAATTAAGTCTATTGACGCTGATTGCTTCTTAACAGGGGATGTAAAGTATCATGATGCAATGGAAGCAAAAAGTATAAAATTATCACTTATTGATATTGGACATTTTGAATCTGAACACTTTTTTGCAGAGATTTTAGAAAAACATTTGAAAATTTTAGGTTTAGAAGCTATAATTGCAACATCAAAGAACCCGTTCACATATATATAATCCAAGGAGATTGATGAACTCACATCTAAAACAACTAATTGACCTATCACATGTAGATAAAGATATAGATGCTTTTGAACCTCAAATTGAGGAAGCAAACTATAAGTTTGAAGCAGCACTTGCTAAGAAGCAAAGTATCGATTCTGATATAGAAAACTTAAGTAATGAAATTAAAGAAGAGCAAGTTAAAAAGCAAAAAAATGAGCTTCACTTAGCTGAACTTTCACAAAAACTTGAAGATAACTCTAGAAAATCTGGAGAAGTTAAGACTGAACGTGAGATGAAATCACTTCAACTTGAAGAAGAAATTGCTAAAGAGCAAGTAACTTTTGCAAATGAAGAGATTGCTAGACTTGAAAAAATTATTGAACTTAAAACTGAACAAGTTGAAGCAGCAAAAGAATCTTTAGTTGAACTAGATTCAAATTTAGAATCTGTAAAAGCTGAAGTAGATAAAAAATTAGCAGTTATTAACAAAGAACGTCAAGAAGTTTTTATGAAAAAAGAAAAACTTATCTCTGGAATGAATCAAAAAGGTCTTACTTTTTATCAAAAAATCCGTAGATGGGCTAAAAATACAACAGTTGTTACTGTTGAAGAACAAGCTTGCATGGGTTGTCACATGACTATTAGTGATAAAATTTATGCAGATGTAATTAAAGCAGAAGATATTACAACATGTCCACATTGTGGTCGTATTCTTTATGTGGAAACTGCATCGGAGTAGGCTTGAAGCCATTTACACTTCTTTACTTTACCCTAAGTGTTGTGCTTTATTTAGTAGCACTTCCACTTTTGGTATATCTATCTTTTAAACAAAAATACAAAGAGTCTATCCCATCTCGTTTTTTTCTTTTTAACAATAAAAAATTTACAAATGAAAATGGTGTTTGGTTTCATGTATGCTCACTCGGTGAAGCACGGGCATTAAAGCCGATTTTAGAACTTTTAAAAAATGAAGATATAAAAATAACAACTATTACACATACTGGTCAAGCTGAAGCTAAAAAGTATGATGCAGAAGTTAGATACTTACCTTATGAGATGTTTTTACCATTTTGGGCTAAAAAACAGAAGATTTTAGTAGTACTTGAAGCAGAATTTTGGTTTATGCTTTTTACAGTTATGAGAGCAAAAGGTTCTAAAATAGTTCTTTTAAATGCAAGAATAAGTGAAAAATCTGCTAAAAAATATCTGCAAATGGCATGGTTTTATAAACGAATGCTAGTTCATGTAGATATAATTTATGCTCAAAGTGAAGTTGATAAAAATCGTTTTTTAGCTCTTGGTGCTAGAAACATAGAAGTTATTGGGAACATAAAACTAGCTGGTGAGATAAAAAAAACTAAAGATTATGTTAAACCTGATGTTGAGCTAATAGTAGCTGGAAGTACTCATGAGAGTGAAGAAGAGAGTGTTTTAAAATCTTTTGTAGAGTATAGAAAACAAAGTGATGCAAAATTAGTAATAGTCCCAAGGCATCCTGAAAGATTTAAAGATGTTTATGAATTAATGAATACTTATGCATCTAAGGCAAACTTGAGTCTTGCAAAATTCTCGCAAGATAAAACATTTACAACAGATATGATTTTAGTTGATGCAATGGGTGAGTTAAATAATATCTATGCCATAAGTGACATAGCTATTTTAGGTGGAGCATTTAAAGATGATGTTGGTGGACACAATCCACTAGAACCAGCATTTTTTGGATGTAAAATTATTACAGGTAAACACTTTTTTCATCAACGTGAGCTTTTTAAGTATGTTCATCATGTTCAATATGTTGAGCCAGATGAGATACACAAAGCTTTTTTTAAAGCAAGAGAGTTACCACAGTCAATGGTTGAAGAGACTATAAACCTAGAACCGATTATAAACAAAATTAAGGAAATATAATGTCACAGGAAAAAGCATATAAACTTTTGGCGATTCAAGAAGGAATCTCAAATAATAATGCCAAGTCGATGATAGACCGTGGACTTGTGTATGTAGGAAATAAAAAAGTTATGATCGCTCGTGGAGAGATAGACAGCAAAACAAACTTTAAAGTTCATAGAGTTGAAAAAGCTGTACCAATTTTTGAAAATGATGATTTAATAGTTATCGATAAACCAGCTTATGTAAACTCAGATGAGATAGAACGCCAGTTCAAACCGGCAGTTTTACTTCACAGACTTGACCGTGAAACAAGTGGAGTTTTGATGCTTGTTAAAAATGAAGAGTTTCGTCTAAAGGCTATCGGTGAGTTTAAAAGAGATAATGTTTACAAAGAGTACATTGCATGGGTTGAAGGAATTATTTCTGAGCCAATAGATGTTGATAAAGCAATCTTAACTACAAAGAAAAATAACCGCGCTACTTCAAATGTTTCTGCAAAAGGTAAACCAGCACGGACTGAAATTTTCCCTGATATTGTAAGTGGAAATAAAACTAAAGTTAAGTGCATAATCCATCACGGACGAACACACCAAATACGAACACACCTAAGATATGCTGACCACCCAATTATTGGTGATGAGCAATATGGTGGGCGTCGTGCAAAACGTGTAATGCTTCATGCTTATAAAGTTAGACTACTAAGCTATGAGTTTACAGCACCAGAACCAAAGGCTTTTGTTCACTTTGAATAGCATTTACATTGGTATTGACTTAGCTTGGGGAGAGAAAAATCTCTCTGGCTTTTGCGCTCTACGTGTAGAGAAAAACCGACTTAAAATATTGGAAGTAAATCTATTAAAATCTATTGAAGATATAGTCCAAGAGATTCGAAAATATAAAGATGACAAAGTTTTTGTAGGAATAGATGCTCCACTTGTAGTACAAAATGAAACTGGAAATCGTGAAATAGAAAAAAAGTTTAACAAAGACTTTGCAAAATACTCCATCTCAATGCTCCCCGTAAATAGAAAAATACTTACAAAATACAGCCCAAAAATAAGAAGTGAAGAGCTTTTTTCAAAACTAACAAAGTTAGGTTTTAAAAGAGATTACAATTCTAACAAAGTTATATTTGAAGTTTACACTCACTCAACTATCGCGATGTGTTTTAATAATCATAAAATACTTCCATACAAAAGAAAAAAAGGTCGTGATACAACTTTTATTAGAGAGCAACTTAGTATTTATAAAAAATACTTAAAAACTGTAATATCATCTCATGAAATATTTAAAGTAGATATGGCTACTCTCAAAGGTAAAAAACTAAAAAATTATGAAGATAAACTAGATGCTATAACTTGTGCATACACAATGAAATATTGCCAAGATAATGACAGTAAGTTTTACCAAATTGATGGTGTTGATACTTTTTTAACACCCATTAGTAAGTGGAAAGTGTATATCCTTAGATGTGCTGATGATTCTTTATACACTGGAGTTACAACAGATTTAAAAAGAAGAGTATCTGAGCATAATACTTCAGATAAAGGTGCAAAATACACAAAAGCTAGACGACCAGTGAGTTTAGTATACTTTGAAAGTCGTGCTGATAAAGTGGATGCGACACAAAGAGAGTATGCTATCAAACAATTTAGTAGAAAAGAAAAATTGGAGTTA
>Ga0256826_1000585_pt1 | contig 22320 bp, 19 predicted proteins | sample CV79metaG_FD_185975 | JGI IMG/M metagenome (GOLD analysis project Ga0256826, IMG submission 185975) | Hydrothermal vent microbial communities from East Pacific Rise, Pacific Ocean - CV79 | ecosystem: Environmental > Aquatic > Marine > Hydrothermal vents | place: Pacific Ocean: East Pacific Rise...
ATTCATACCAATTAGATAATTTATTAGTCATTAAAACGTCTCTAAATATAGAGAAATACAAATTTATTGCAACGGATAAGTATGAAATAATTTAATTTTTTCGGTGGTTAATTGGTACTATTATTGAGTTTTAAAATTACAAATATAAAAAGCATAAAAATATGAGAATAAAAGATGCAATAGCATTTTTTTCTGAGTTAGCTGAAACTGCTGATACTAAGAGAGAACTGCGAGTTTATGAAAGATTTATTACCTTGCTACATAGTTTAAATCAAAAGGGTTTAAACAATGATGATACTTTGAAGATTGAAGAATTACTTGATGCTTTTGATTTGAACTCCAATCCGGAGAATAAACGAAAATTTTATAGTAGAAAATATAGAGATTTTATAAAATTATTGAAATTACATTTTGGTTTTGTACAAGAAGGACACTATACAGGAATAGGTATGGTTATTGGGATAAGTTTAGGAATTGCTATAGGCTCAAACTTTGAAAATAGTGGTTTAGGTCTTGGAATTGGACTCGGAATAGTTTTCGGCTTAATAATGGGCGCAGCAATGGATTCCAGGGTTAAAAGTCAAGATAAGGTTTTGGCAACTAGAAATAAAGTAGGTATACATTAATAAAACCGATAATGGTTGAAATAAAATAAAGAGATGAATAACACGATTTTAGTAACAGGGGGAACAGGTTATATTGGTTCATGGGTTTGTAAATATTTATTAAATAAAGGATATAGAGTACGCTTATCAATTAGAGATAAAAGTAAAAAGAACAAATATCAGCACCTGTTGGATATTGAGAACGAAACTGAAGGCAAATTGGAATTATGGGAAGCAGATTTATTAACAGAGGGGGCTTTTGACAAGCCAGCAGAAGGATGTTCAGCAATAATTCATATAGCATCGCCTTTTACACTCCGATTTAAAGATGCTCAAAAAGAACTGATTGATCCAGCACTTAAAGGAACAAGGAATGTGTTGAGAGGAGCTGCAAATTCAACCACTGTAAAAAAAGTGATTCTTACTTCAAGTGTGGCAGCTGTACATGGAGATAATATTGATATGAAAGAGTTGGGATTAGATGAATTTACTGAGGAGCATTTCAATTATTCAAGTTCTGTAAACCATCAACCTTATTCCTATTCAAAGGTTTTGGCCGAAAAAGAAGCTTGGGCAATTAGTAAAAATCAAAGCAAATGGACTTTGGTTGTTATCAACCCATCATTTGTTCTGGGGCCTTCTTTAACAATGGCATCTAGTTCTGAGAGTTTGAATTTTATGAAAGAGATGCTTACTGGAAAATACCATATGGGAGCCCCTAATTTAATGTTTGGCTTTGTTGATGTGAGAGATGTTGCAAAGGCGCATATTTTAGCATTAGAAAGCAATACTGCCAAGGGTAGGCATATTTTAGCTGAAAGAACAGAAAATGTATTTAATTTTTCGCAATTGATTAAAAGAATATATGGTAATAAATATAAATTACCGTTGATGAAGACTCCAAAATTCATGCTTTATTTTGTAGGTTGGATGTTTGGTCTTAAACCCAAATTTATTAGCCGAAATATAGCTTATGATATCAAACTAAACGCTTCAAAAAGTAGAGAAAAATTAAAACTTGATTATACTCCTTTGCAACAAACCATTAAAGATATGGTGACTCAGATGCAAAATAGTAAAATAATAAAATAGTGAGATATATTGCTCCCTAAAAGCTTTGAGTAGCATGGTGTTACTTATTTATTTGCTATTGCTTATGTTTTTATATACATTTGTAAGGATTAGTATACATACAAATTTATAAACCAAAATATGAAAAAGTTTTTACTCATTATTGCAGGGGGATTGATGTTCTTATCTATTTCAGCACAAGATTTATTGACAATTGGCGAAGTTTATAATTTTGCAATAGGTGACGAATATCACCTCACCGGTTTTGGGGAAGGACAGCCTCCAAATGCTGATAGAATTACAATTCAAGATAGATATTATTCTGATAATGGGGATACTGTGTTTTATGTACAATATCATGATTCCTATGATTCTTATGTTGAAGACTATCAGTTACATTATCATTATTGGATCTTAACAGATACTATTTATTATACAAATTTGGATGAGCCTATCAGTTCTATTTGGCAGCCTTACAGTTCGGATATGACAGATTATGATACAATCAATACCATTTCTGAAGAGTATTGTGATTCTATAATTAACGGATATTTTTATGAAATAAATGATTTTGAACCGGAGTATTATAGCCGAGTTTATGGTAAAGGCTTAGGTTTGGTTAGAGATTATTTTTATATTCCTGTTGAAAACAGTATGGGTGATAGAAAATTGATTTATTATAAAAAAGGAGGAGAAGAGTGTGGCTTTCCGGATTTAACAGTAGGTTTAAAAACCAAAATACTAAATCAATTTTGTGAAATAATGCCAAACCCTGCGGTAAATTACTTCATTATTGAAAACAAATCAGCAGAGATGTATAATATTAAAATATATAGCTCCACCGGTTCACTACTTTTAAAACAGAATCAACAGTTTGGCAGTTTTTATGTAGACTGTAGTCAGTTTAATTCTGGAGTGTATTTGGTATCACTTAGTAATAGCTCAAGTAAACTCATGAGAAAAGTTATCGTGCAATAAAATATTTATCCGGTTCCCAGACGATTTATGAAACCCTTTTTATAGCTTCTGCTTATAGGAAGCGCTTTGTTGTTAATCTCAACAAACTCATTTGTAAAAGAAGATATCTTAGCTATATGAATAATGAATGACCTATGAATCCTCATAAAATTGTTTTTTATTAGTTTAGCTTCAATACTGCTTATGGTTTCACGACTTGTAATGAGTTGCTTATCAGTATGGATTTTAATATAATCGCTCATACTTTCAATATAATTAATATCGCTGAAATGTATCTTTACCATTTTCCTGTTGGAGCGAACGAATATAAAATCGTTTTTTGGTAGAATAGGAGTAGCTTTGGGAAGATTAGTTGTTGCGTTTGCATTTTCTTTTGAAAATTTATCTATCGCTTGAAGTAATCGATCAAAGGAAATAGGTTTAAGCAAATAATCTATTGCTTGCAAATCGAATCCATCAACAGCATATTCCCTATGAGCTGTCGTAAATATTATTTTTGTTTTTTTATTGATTGTTTTAGCAAAAGATAAACCAGATATTTCTGGCATATTGATATCTAATAAAACCAAATCAACTGCGGTGGAGTTTATTAAATGAAAAGCTTCCATGGCATTCTTACAGTTTCCAATCATACTAATTGAACTTATTCTGCTCAAATGGTTTCCTAAGATTTCTCGTGCCATAGGTTCATCATCAACAATTATACAACGAATGATATCAGACATTTTTTTTATCTTGTAAATTAATTTTAAGATTGACAATATATTGATTGTCCTTATAGGTAACAGAAAGTTGATAGTTGTCGGAATAATGTAAATTAAGCCTTTTACGAATATTTATTAATCCAATTCCATTTTTGTTTTCACTCTTATTAAATGCAGAGTTTATTATTGAAAATTCTAAGATATTATTTTGCAGCTTAATATCTATATCAATAATTAAAAAGGCTTTGATGATATTGCCATGTTTAAATGCATTTTCCAAAAACGGAACCAGTAGCATAGGTGCCACAAGTATTTCTTTGGAAATAGGAGATGAGCGAAAAGAAACAATTAATGTGTCCTGAAATCTAATTGTTTCTAAATCAATATATTCTTTAAGATGCAGTATTTCGTCTTTTAAACTTACCAAGGGCTTATTTACTTGGTATAAAATATAATCAAGTAGATTAGAAAGTTTAAGGATTGTGCCGGGGGTTAATGGCGATTGTTTTAAAGCTAAACCATATATAGTATTTAAGGTATTGAATAAAAAGTGTGGATGTATTTGGCTTTTCAAATTTTGTAGCTCTTGTTTTTTAATCTGTAATTGTGTTTCCAGTATTTTATTCTCTAATGTTTTGTTTTTATCAATTTGAGTATAATTATAGACAAGTAATCTAAAAGCTGAAATCAAAAATACTACAAAGTAAACACTAATAAGGACAAAGGGTAAACTTCTACTTAAAGGTGGCATTTCCATTACATTAAGATCGGGAATCATCAAAAATTCCAGAACCATTGAAATGGTAATTAAATAAGCGGACCCAATTAATGTATATAGGCTATATAAAGAGAAAAGCTTGTATTTTCTTGTAATCAAATATTTAGGAATGAGATAGTAAACTACGAAATAGCTGGTAATCATGCTGACAGGGATCAAGATAATGGAAAACCAAACAACATATGTTTTATTATTAGTGTTAAAGCCAAAAAAGTAAGTATAGAATAAACCTATCATAATCCAAAAGGAAATGTGTTGCAGCCAATGGCTCATCTTTTTTTTGAGCAAGGATATATTCATGTGGCCAAGATAAAGTATTTGATGATATAATTGCATGAAACAGGACGAATAACTGTTTTTGTTGGGGATTCAACTTTAGATGTGTATTTTTGTTGACTGTTAACAGCTTATCTTCTTTAATTTGATAAAAGGGGATGAAAATGCTTAGTTCAACGCAAAAGAAATCTTGAAGTATTTATTAACGATAAGTTTGCAGCAAATAATAATAAAAACAAATATGATGACAAATTTATTTAATACTATTCATGATGGAGGCCCCTTATTTACTTATTCCTTAGTATTCATGTTGTTTCTGGTTTTAGGATTAACAGCAAATGGAGTTTTAAGAAAAACAGCTTCCGAAAAAATGACATATTTACTATCCTCGATTAGTTTATTTGCGTTAATCTTTGGAATACTTGGACAAATAGTAGGTTTAATTGGAGCTTTTGATTCCTTACAAAGGATAGGTGGTATAATTGACCCCTCAATATTAGTTAGGGGTTTGGGAATATCTTTTATAGCACCAGCAATAGGTTCTATTGTTTTTTTAGTAGGAAGACTCGGAATTATTCTTCTAATCATGATGAATAAAAAAGAAGCAAAATAGAAATCTCAATAAAACATCAAGATGGTTTATTCACTGTTTTGATGTTTTTCTTCGAATAAGGATTATTTTTTTTTGCTATTACTCGGTATTCATAGCATAGTCTATAATTCTACTCAAAAAATCTATTGATTTTGTTTAATAACAAGTGAGGCTTAATAGGTTTGGTAATAATATCGTTGCAACCAGCTCTGTAAATAGCTTCTTTATCATCGTAGGAAGCAATGGAAGATTGAGCAATAATTGGTATTTGGGGATAGTATTTCCTGACTTGTACGGTGGCTTCCAAGCCATCCATTTTAGGCATAATCATATCCATAAGAATAAGGTCTGGACTGTGATTTTCTAGTAGATCTAATACTTCCAATCCGTTTTTGGCATGAATAATATTTACATTGGTTTTTTTTAATAAGGCTACATAAAACAAATAATTTACCATGACGTCCTCCGCAATAAGCAGTAATTTATTATCCCAACGATATTTTTGCACATCTTGTGCTTTTGGTATATCCTGATTATCCATGAAGTTGCATGGAATAATAATACTAAATATACTCCCTTGCCCTTCGGTTGATTGTACATCAAGCTGTCCACCAATAAGTTTGCTGAGTTTATAGGAAACTGCCAGTCCAAGCCCTTTACCTGCCTTTTTAATTTGAATAAGCCCCGATCCATAAGAGCCTACTTTAAATAAGCTCTGCATCACTTCATTACTCATTCCAATTCCTTGGTCCTGTACAAATACTTTTAATTGGTTTTTTTCCAATAACTTATAGCCAATTTTTATTTCACCTTCATTGGTATATTTCAAGGCATTATCAATAAAATTTCTAATAATTTGGATAAATCTTACAATATCAGTTAACACAATAACATCATCTGTGTTATCGGGGCTAACCAAGCTTACTTGTTTGTTCTTAATATCATTCTTTATTAGGTCGTCGTTAAAATGTGTAGTGAGTTCTTGGAGTTCCTTACCAATATTAACTTTACTAAAATGAATACTTAAAGTTTCAGCTTCAATTTTCGAATAATCAATTAAATCATTAAGAAGTTTAAGGAGGTTGTGTCCGCCTTGGTTGATGAAACGTAAAAAATTCTGTCTATCTTCTTGACTAAGCTGAGGATCGTTTAAAATTTCTGAGAATCCAATTATACTATTCAATGGGCTTCTGAGCTCATGAGCTAGGCTTGAGATGAATTGAGAGAATTCTATTTTTGATTTTTGAGTAGCAGTAGCTTGCGATCTTAGTCGCCTATTCATATCACTCATTTTTAAGTGAACTTCTATTCTTTTATGCAACTCCTCAGCATGAAAAGGCTTGTGAATATAATCAGAAGCACCGCTTTGAAAGCCCTCAACGGTGCTTTCCACATTATCGCGAGCAGAAACTATAATTACTGGAACCATTGCTGTACTGGGATGTTTTTTTAGTTTTTTACAAATAGTAAAACCATCAATATCACCCAGCTCAATATCCAAAAGAATTAAATCAAAACTATTTGCCCAAGCTTTTGTTAAACCCGTTTTCCCATTACGGGCTACTGCTGTTAAATATTTTTGTTTTAAGTTTTCTTTTAATAACGAAACAATTGACGCTTCGTCTTCAATGATTAGTATTCGCTTCTTCTCTTTCACAACTGCTTATTTAAAACGTTTAATATATTCCGATATGGACGATAGATTGAATTGAAACATGGCAGCACCTAGTTTAACTGCTTCTTTTGGCATTCCGTAAACAACGCATGATTTTTCATCTTGAGCAATAGTTTGCGCTCTTGCTTCTTTCATTTCTAATAATCCTTTGGCCCCATCATCACCCATTCCTGTAAGCAAAATCCCCAAAGCTTTTGGACCTATTTTATTCGATACCGATCTAAAAAGAACATCAACTGAAGGTTTATGTCTGTTTACACTGGGGCCATCAATAATTCTTACAATATTATTGCCATTTTTTTTGTCCACCAGCATGTGCTTACCTCCGGGGGCTATTAACACTTGTCCTCTTCTTATTAAATCACCATCTTCGGCTTCTTTTACAGATATTTCACAAATTTCATTAAGTCGGGTAGCAAATGCAGCAGTAAAATGGATAGGCATATGTTGAACAATAACAACCCCAGTGGTTGATAAATCTAGTGGTTTGATGACTTCTAAAATAGCTTCGGTTCCACCTGTACTGGCTCCAATTGCAATTACTTTTTCTGCAACACTTTGGAAAATAACATTTTTGTTTTTCCTTAATATGGCATCGGCGGATAGTTTTGGATGAATTTCTATTTTTTTAGTACGACGAGCTTTCACATTAGCAAGACGGGCTGTTCTTATTTTTTGGATAAGATATTTGGATGTATCTTCAGATGTAGGGCCGTAGTTTAATGGTTTTTGCAGTATTTCAACAGCACCGTATTCTAATGCTTTAATTGTAGCTTTTGCTCCTTTGGAAGTTAGGCTGGAAACAATAATAACAGGTATGGGATGTTGAGCCATAATCTTTTTTAAAAAAGTGAGACCATCCATTTTAGGCATTTCAATATCTAAAGTGATTACATCTGGTATTTTTTTCTTTATCATATTGGCTGCTTCGTAGGGGTCGCTAGCTTTACCGGTAATTACAATATTGGGGTCGCGTTGAAGCAGGGACTCCATCAAATTTCTGATGCTCAAGGAATCATCAACAATTAATACATTTATTTTTGTGGGAAGTATCATTGCTTAAAAGTTTTTCTTTTCAATAAATTTATGTTTGATTTGGAAATTGGAAGTATTCATTAAAATTTTTCTACCATGATTTCCACCTACACTGCTGGCAATAATTTTAATATTTTCTTTTGCCAGCATTTCTTCAGCAATTTGTATATTTCGTTGTCCAATATTATACAAATCATTTTTTGTTGAAATAACACTAGCTCCTCCAAATATTTTTGCTTCAATGTTACTTCTAAGACTTCCTAGTTGAAGCATTTTGTTCAATAACCTTTCTATGGCTACATCACCATATTTTGGCGAAGCCAATCCTTCACCATTCCAAAGGGGAAGCATATAGTGGTTCATTCCGCCTATTTGTTGCGTTTCGTCCCACAAGCAAATAGCCACACATGATCCTAAAATAGTATTGAGAACATATGGTATTTTGGAAGCATGGAGCTTGCCTGGGTATATAAACATTTTTAAATGATTGTTCATCTTTAAAAAATTTCTGAATCATCAATAAATAGGTCTTCATCTCTAATTAATGTATCCTCATCATTTTTCGATTGTGGTAGAATAATTGTAAATACATTGCCATTTTCGGGGCTGCTTTCTGCAAGAATATCTCCTTCAAGAAACTCTAAATAGGCTTTGGTTACACTAAGACCCAAACCATGACCTTGATTCACGCTATTAATGGTTTTATCTATTTTAGTAAACCTATTAAAAATCTCTTTAAGTTGCTCCATATTCATTACAGTGCCTTCATTTTGAACTCTGATTTTTAAATTATCATCCTTTTGGCATAGTTTTACGCTTATTTTTGATTTTTCATTACCAAAAATAATTGCATTGGAGATGAGGTTTTTTATAATAATTTGGAACTTTTCCTTATCAGTTATTAAATTATGATTAATAATATTTTCTGTTCCTAATTCAATATACTGCGATTTTTTTTCTGATTTAAATCGTAAGGATTCAATAATTTCGGTTACGGTTTCCTCAGGGTTGATAGAGGAGAGTTCTAGGTTAATTTCGCCCGATTCTATTTTTGCTGCAGCAAAAATATTTTGTAATTGAAAATCGAGGTCAAAAGCCTCATTATAAATAAGGTTTGACATGCTATGTATTTGCCCAATTTTACTGGCATCAAGACTTTGGATACCTTTAGATATTCCTAGAATGGAAGTAAACGGATTGATGATTTCATTTGTAATATTTGAAATAAAATGACCCTTAAAAGCATCTGAATCTTTTAATTTTTGATTCAGATTAAAAAGCTGATTATTCAGAAGAGTATTTTCATTTTTCAGGTTTTCGTTTTCTAATAGTAAGTTCTTATCTTCCATATTGCTAATATTATTTGTCTTTTTTAAATACTGTTGGTGATATTTTAGTTACTGGTAAGTCCATATCGTTTATTGATTCGGAATGGCCCAAAAACAAATAACCACCGGGTTTTATTTTTGCCAGTATTTTTCGAATCACTTGTAATTGCACATCACGTTCAAAATATATGAGCACATTGCGACAAAATGCCACATCGTACATTTGTTTAATATCATCATACCTTTCATCCATAAAATTGAGTCTGATGTAATGAACTTTGGATCGTAGCTCAGGTGATATGCGCACTTTTTTAATGGACTTATCTTTATGTTTCAGCAGATATTTTCTTTTTAAATAAAGCGGAATAATGGCTACATCTTTTTCATCATAAATGGCTTCTGCTGCTTTTTTGAGCATTTTATAGCTTATATCGCTGCCAAGTATTTTGTATCTATAACCTTTATGATCTTCAAAAAATTCGTTTATAACCATTCCAATAGTGTATACTTCTTCACCACTGCTACAACCGGCACTCCATACTTTAAAAGTACTGAAAGAGTTGGTGTTAATATATTCTTCCAAAACTACTTCGGTCAATACTTTAAAGTGAGGAGACTCCCTAAAAAAGTCTGTTTTGTTGGTGGAAATTAGGTCTACCATTTGTGGGATTTCCTTCTCACTTCCTTCTGGTGAAAATAAATAACCAACATATTGTTTGAACGTGTTTAGATTTAGTGCAATCAGTCGCTTATGGAGCCTTCCCTGAACCATGATGCGTTTGTGGTCGGGGAGTTTAATTCCATAATTACTCTCAATAAACCTACTAATTCTTTTAAATTCGTAGGCACTTAACTGAGCACGATATGCTGATATTTTTTGTTGATTATCCACTGTTTAAAAGGTTTCGAAATCATCATCCATTTTGTCACTTTTACTCATGTCTAAGTCAAATCCAATATCATTCTTTTCTGTTTTAGGCATATAGGTAGTTTTGCTTGGTTCAATATACTTTTGACTTTTGCTGCTGGCATAATCAGAAACAGGAATGTTTGCATCTGCACCCAAATTAAAGTAAGCAATTGTTTTTTTAAGTTGTTCTGCTTGAGCTGCCAACTCTTCGGAAACAGTAGCCATTTCTTCGCTGGATGCAGCATTTTGCTGAGTAACCTGATTGAGCATTTGTATGGCATCATTAATTTGATCAACGCCTGCATTTTGCTCTAAACTTGCAGTAGATATTTCTTCAACCAATTTCGAAGTTTCCTCAATACTTGGTACAAAAACTTGCAGCATTTCTCTCGACTTTACCGCTATTTCAACGCCTGATTTGCTCAATTCATCAATTTCAGCGGCAGCTATTTTACTTCTTTCAGCAAGTTTTCCAACTTCAGCAGCAACCACTCCAAAACCCTTACCATGTTCACCGGCTCGGGCAGCTTCCACAGCAGCATTTAATGCTAGAATATTAGTTTGAAATGCTATTTCGCCAATAATGCTAATCTTTTCGGCAATAGTTTGCATGCTGTCTACAGTTGTATTAATGTTTTGACTCCCTTCTTCTATTTCGGAAGCTGCTTTTGAAGAAATATTTTTTGTCTTTTGAGCATTATCAGTATTCTGCTGAATATTACTAGATATTTCTTCCATAGAAGCTGCCATTTCTTCTACAGATGCTGCTTGCTCAGTGGCCCCTTGGCTCACTTGTTGGCTATTGGAGCTCATTTCGTTACTTGTTATAGCAATATTTGAACTTGCAGTTTGTGCAGTAAGGAGTATTTCTTTAAGCTTGATAGAAAGTGTTCTCACGTTATTTATCAGGCGTCCAAAGTCATTATCTACTTGTTTATCTATAGTTTGTGTTAAATCTCCTTTGGCTAATTGCGAAATATGATCATTAGCTATTTTTAGGGAAGTATTGATTCCCCGCATAATATAAATGGCCATGAGCATTGATAAAAACACTCCTAAAAATAAAATGACAATAAATGTAATGACGGCATTTTTGTAAGTCTCTAAACTAGCGTTATAAATGTTTCCTGTTTTTTCAATTTGGTATTCGCTCAATTCTTGTATTTTTTTTGAGATAGGATTGATTATCATCATTAAATTTTGAGCATTATATCTTACTAGAGCCGATGTGTCTCTTGCTAAAAGTATCTGTCTTAGATTCTCTAAACTTGCTTGAGCGCTAATAAACTGTAATTCAAGTTCGGATACCAATCGATTTTCCTCTTCATCTTTTGGTTGCTTTTTATACTTAGTCCATTGAATATTAGCATCGTCCAGTGCATGTTCAATTTTTTCTTTTCCCGATAGCCAGCTGTATTCACCTGAGTATATTCTATCTACTGTTTGAGGTACTTGAATAGCATAATCATCAGATATGTTTTTAAGATGTTGGAAAGGAATAAGTGCATCTTTAAATATGTACTCTAATTTAATGTTGGTTTCGTGTATTTTGGTGATGCCAAAAATACCAACAAAAAGTCCCATGATACCCATGGTTACTATTAGAATAATGAGCTTGGTTGAAACATTAAAATTTTTCATATTATTATTATTTTATATTTATTTCTTTCTTTTGAGAATTATTGCGCCTTGGGCGAAACCAAAATCCTGTTTTCTTTATTTGTTGTATCATAATTGTGACGAGAACACTTTGTTGATATTGACAACCAAAATGAATTCATCATCTTTTTTAATTACGTTTTCAATAAAATCAGACTTAAATTTGGAGCCTAAGTCGGGGGGAGGAAGTAGGAGGGACTCTTGAACTTCAATCACCTTGTCTACCGAATCTACTATAGCACCCACTTCAATGGTTTCTCCATTGTCTTCGAGTTCTAAAACTATGATGCATGAGTTTTTTGTGAATTTCTGCTCAGGCATGTCAAATTTATAATGTGGGTCAACTATGGTTAATATTTTTCCTCTTAAATTAATAGCACCTTTAATATGTTTAGGCGAGTTGGGAAGAGGAGTGATTTTAGGTACACCAAGAATATGCAAAATATGAGCAATATTGGCTGCAAAATTCTCGTTTCCAAGCTTAAATGTTAAGTATGATGATAGTTTTTCCATGTTTGTTATTTACCTTGAATATTTATCAATTATTTTATTAGTGTCTAAAACTAAAGCAACACTTCCGTCACCCATAATGGAGGCTCCAGATACCATTTCTTGATCTTGAAAGTGCTTACCGATGGATTTTACGACTACTTGAGATTCTCGAATAACGCGGTCGATAATAATTCCTACCGATTTATTAGCATACGATACAACAACTATTTCTTCTTGTTCAGGAGCTATGGTTTGGGAGTTAAATTTTTCTCTTAAATAAATAAAGGGGATTTGTTCCTGATCTACAGTAATCACATTATTAAATGCGTTTATTACTTCTTGATGCTTTATGGGCTTTATTTTATTAATAACCAAAATAGGGATAATGTATTCATTATCATCAATATGAACCAGTAGGCCATCAATAATAGAAAGTGTTAATGGAAGTTTCAGAGAAAAAGTAGTGCCTTTGCCTTCTTCGCTAAAAATTTCTACTTCTCCTTGAATTTTGTTAATATTCTTTTTCACTACATCCATGCCAACTCCTCTTCCCGAAATATCTGTTACACTACTAGCGGTGCTAAATCCCGGCAATAAAATGAGTTCGTGTATTTGTTGATCATTGAGCTTTTCTGTTTTAGAAATAAGCCCCTTTTCAATGGCTTTTTGGCGAACAATTTTTGTGTTTATTCCTTTTCCATCATCAGATATATCAATATATACACTTGTCCCTGAGTAATAGGCTTTAAATTTCAAAATTCCCATTTCGGGTTTACCTGCAATTAATCTTTCCTCTTTATTCTCCATACCATGATCAATAGCGTTTCGGAAAATATGCATAAGAGGGTCGCTTAAACTTTCAATTATGGTTTTGTCTAACTCTGTATCAGTTCCCTCTGCAATAAAGGATACGTTTTTATTAAGCTCTTTAGATAAATCTCTGATGAGCCTTTGAAAGCGAGTTACTAAGCTTGAGATTGGAATCAAACTAATTTCAAAAGCATTATCACGTAATTGGCGAGTGAGCTTTTCAAGGCTTTCAGTGGCTTCAAGAATTTCGGCATCATTGGTTTTTTTTGCCAATAGGTTTAGGCGAGCTTGGGTGGTAACCATTTCACTCACTAAGTTTATAAGTGTTTCCACTTTTTTACTACTCACCCTAATGCTGCTACTTGTTTTGCTTCTTTGAGGTACCTTACTTGCTTTAGTAAGTTTAATGACTTCCTTTTTTATATTTTCCGTTTTTTGTCCATCGCTGCCTTCGGTATCGTTTGCTTCCTGATCATTTGAAACTTGCTGGATATTTTGTTGAGGAGTTTTTTCTAGTATGTCTTTACTTTCATTACTTATTTGATGAACTTCGGTACTTGGTTCATTTATATTAATTTCGTCCTCTATTTGTTCAGCTAATTCTTGTAGTTCTACTATAGCTGAGTCATCTATTGTACCAATATATTTGGGTAATTGATCAGTAAATGATTTTTGTAGAAGTAGGTTGATATCACTAATTTTCTGAATATCAATTAAGCTATCATCCTCAACAAAAATAAAAACATCTAAAATTTCGCTTAAGTCTACTTCTGTTGTAAGGACTATGTCCCAGCTACTATAGCATATTTGAGGTTCAATATTTTGGTAGTCTGGTATTTTATTGGTGTGAGCAAAAACAATACCTTCTCCTAAATCTATTAATTCGTCGATTAGATAAAGAGGATTAGTTCCATTTTGCATTATTTTATCGTGAGGAGAGAAATGTATATAATAAGTGGCTTGAATGCTATTATTAGAAGGTTTATTACTGGAAATTTCCTGAAACTCATTATTGGTTGGTTTAGTAATACCAGTGCTTTCTTTCCTTTCACATATTTCACCAAAAAGTTTTACTTGCCTGTCGTACTCTTCTTTAATAGCTCCTTCTGGGTCTCCTGTTATTTGCATTAAGCTTTTAATTAAATCTACCGATTCAAATGTCAGGTTTAGTATTTCCTTGCTTAATTCAACTTTCCCGGAACGTATTTTATCGTAAATATTTTCTAATAAATGTGTAAAGGATGTAACAGAGGTAAAGCCAAACATTGAGCCGCTACCTTTTAGAGTATGCATAACCCTAAAAACAGAAGCTATCGACTCTTCGTCATTAGGATTTGATTCAAGCACTAAAAGGGCTTCTTCTAAGTTTCCAATGAGGTCGTTTGCCTCATCCATAAATCCTTGTATTAATTCATCCATTTCCATAATAAACCTACCTAAGTACTTTTTTTACAGTAGAAATTAATTTGTCAGAGTTAAAAGGTTTCACAATCCACCCAGTAGCTCCGAGCTCTTTTGCTTCCTTTTTTATTCCAACTTGTGTTTCCGTAGTCAAGAACAAGATAGGCATGTGGCTATACATAGAATTTTGGCGAACATGTTTTATCAGCTCCATTCCATTCATAATAGGCATATGCAAATCTGTAAGAAGTAGGTGCATTTTTCTTTCATCATCAAAAAATTTAAGAGCTTCTTGTCCATTTTCTGCAGATAAAACATCAAAATCAGCGCCTTCAAGAGTAAACCTTACTAAGTTTCTAATGCTTTCTGAATCGTCTACGATTAAAATTATTTTTTTCATTATATATATTATTTGCTATTGTTCTTAGTAATATCTCTATAACCTGAAATGTTAAGAAGATTTGTAGTTTCTTCATTTAGATCCATATTAATAATACTTCCGGGATTGGAATTTTTTATTGATATAATAAGTTGAATGAAACTCAAGTCGATAATATCTACATTATTAACCACAATTTGATAGGCATCATGTGGGTTAATTAGTTCATCAACTTCATCTTTAATGAAGTGTATATAATTAATAGATAACTCGCCGCTAAAAATCAGTTGTTTGGTTTTATTGGAAGAATCCTCAGTTAATTCAATTTTATAATTGTCCATTCTAAATAATTAATAATAATAAAATCCCTTATGTAAATATATGAAAAAAAATCATAATTGATGTGTTTCTCACATCTTTTTTTAGGATAGAGCCAAACGAACTCTATTATTGAATACTTAATTTATTTTTTTTTGTTTCGATTATCATGACTAAAGATTGAAAATAATTAATGCATTATTAACAATGTTTTTATGCAGTTTTGGGGCAACCTGTTTTACAAAAAAGTCAAGATTTTATACCAACATAATATTAAATACTATTTGCAGGTAGTATTATCTTTTACTAAGCATGTTTTTCTATTATTCTAATTTGCTAATTAAAAAGTAGTTAGTTGTTGGCTAGATGAAAAAGATAGCTTTAAATGAATTTGTTAACAGAAATTAACATTATTAACATATTATTTGTAAATTTGGCAGATGCTTAATTAGGTATTTGAGTTCGTAATTGGAAGCAATATTATTACTGAACAAAATGTCATGATTAAAAATGAATAAATTTTAATTTTTTCAATATACTAAAACCTAAAAATTATGATTCAATTAATGAGAAAAATTCTATTTCTGGGGATTGCATCACTGATGCTGTTTGCCTTGCCGCAAGCAGTGCGTGGTCAGCAAAGTCTGGAAGATGTAAAAACAGAGCGTGGACTGAACGAAGCAGATGTCCTAGGTGCTGTAAAAACTTTTATGCCTCGTGGAGGTAGAGATGAGTACTTTAGTTTTGTAGGTACAGGAAATGCCGGATCCATGATTGTTTATGGAATTCCATCAATGCGTATTTATAAATACGTAGGTGTTTTTGCACCTGAACCTTGGCAAGGCTATGGTTATGATGATGAAAGCATGCTATTGCTTAAAAAAGGTTCTACAGATAACCGCATCAATACATACGGAGATATGCGCTTCCCTGCTTTAAGTGAAACAGCTGGGAAATACGACGGAAAATATTTATTTTATTCCGATGGTGCAAACTCTCGTATTTCTTTAACAGGACTCGATGATTTTGAGACTAAGCAAGTAATTCAGCATCCATTATTTAAAAATTGTTTTGCAGGAGTAGCTGTTACTCCCAATACAGAGTACATCATTCAAAGTAGTCAATATCCCGCTCCTTGGGATAATAAATCTACTAATATAGATGATTTTAAAGCTGGTATTACCTTTTGGAGTTTTGTAGAACCGGAAGGAAAACATGCAGAGGGTCATCATGTGGGTCGTATTCTTAAAGACCAATCTTTTACATTGGAGTTACCCGCATTAACATTAGGTAATTTTGATGCTGGCAAAAATTCAAGTGCAGGTTATATGGTGGGTGTTGCCCAAGCGGCTAATAAAAACTATATATATATTGTTAATTATAACAAACTAAATGATTTAGAAACCAACGAAGTAAATAATTTTGCTGTTATTGCTTATCAAGATGCCGTAAATGCTAAAGCTGTAGCATTTGTTGAAATCCCTAAAGCTGCTAAAAGTGTAAAAGTTACTCCTGATGGTAAATACTTTATTACTGCTAATGATGAAGCAATAGTTTTTGATTTTGCCAAGACAATTAATGCTATGGCTCAAACAACATTGACCGGAAATTTACCTCTTGCCGATGCTAAAACTCTAGAACATGGAATAATTTCTTTAGGAAATAATGTAGTTGATTTTACATTTGGTTATAGAGAAAACTCCGTGTATACTGCCGTTTATGATGATCAAAAAATACTTCGATGGAATTATGAGACATTAAAAAAAGATGATGAATTAAAACTTACATTTAAACCGGGTCATATTATGGTACCTCAAGGCGAAACTGTCGACCCACATTCAAATTATCTTACAGTAACCGATAAGCAAGGTTTATATGATAATTATCCAAATGTAGGTCCTGTGCGCCCAAGTTTCCAACACTTAATTGATATTGCTTCAGACGAAATGAAGGATATTTATACCATGAGTTTACCCCAAGCAAATATTTACGGTTCTGTAGCTGTACTTCGTACCACTATCAAGCCTATTATTCGTTACGAAACTGGTACCAACTCAAGAACTGGTGAAATATCTGGATACAAAACTGTAGCTGGTCAAGAAAAAATAGAACGTAAAGGTAACCGAGTTCATATTTTTGGCACCATGATTCGTTCACATATTGTTCCTGAAATTATTGAAGTTAACGAGGGTGATGTGGTCACTTTCCACCTGACTAACCTAGAACGTGCAGAAGATGAAACTCATGGATTTACAGTAGATACATACGGTAAGCATGGAAGCTTTGAACCTGGGAAAACTGCTTCTTTAACATTTACAGCCGATCGCTCAGGTGTATTCCCATATTACTGTACAGAGTTTTGTTCTGCTCTTCACCTAGAGATGGAAGGTATTCTTTTAGTAAAGCCTAAAAATTATAAAGGTCCTAGCGCAGGAAAAAAAGTAGAGCTAACAGCCGAAGAATTAGCTGGGTATAAGAAAAACTTTGAAGATAAGGTAGCCGTTATTAACGCCACCCAAGACATTATCAACGGTGTAGTTCAATGGTTAAAGGATAATAATTATCAGAATTATCACTACGTAAATGCTTTAGTAGAAGATGCTTTTAACCAATTAGGGCAAGCTACAACTTCTAAAGAGAAATATGAGAAATACGCTTCAGAAGGTAAATGGTATGATGCTTTTCTTTGGGCTGAGCAGTATTGGCAATATCAGGTTAAAACTGCCGATGTTGGAATACGTGCTAAAGAGCTATTGTCTATTGAACTTGAAAAAGAGAAAAAGTAAAATAGCAATTTATTAAAAAGGTAGTTTTAATTTAAATTATTTAAATCATGAAAAATATAAAACAAAATATAATGAGATACCAATTAATAGCGGCGCTCTTTGGTATGGCCATCTTCTTTTCTAGCTGTGGCGATGGTGGAAGCACGGTTGTTACTGGTGAGTTAGGCTCTCCAAGAGGCGATGAGTCTTTTGGTGATATAGTAAAAAGAAGAGGCTTAAATTCAGCCGATGTTTTAGCTGCTGCTAAAACCTATACTCCTGACCATATTGGCGATAAATATGTTACTGTTAACTCCGGTGGACAAGAAGGTAACATGCCAATGTATACGGTTCCTTCTATGAGAATGTTAAAGTATATTCCTACTTGTACCTATCAACCCTATAATGGATATGGTTATAGTAAAGAAACCAAAGAGCTTATGTCTCACGGTTTTATCGATGGTCAGGAAATTCTTTGGGGAGATACACATCATCCCGGTTTCTCTGAAACAAATGGTCTTTATGATGGTAAATGGGTTACTGTTAACGATAAAGCTAATCCAAGAATTTATGTGGTAAGTCTTAAGGATTGGGAATTAAAATCTGTAGTACAAAATCCTATTTTCCGAAGTGATCACGGAGGTAACTTCTTTACTCCCAATTCTGAGTATATTATGGAAGCTAGCCAATATCCTGCCCCTCTCGATAGAAAATACCGTCCTCTTTCTCAAACTAACTTTGAAAAGTACTGGCGTGGTGGACTAACCTATTGGAAATTTAATAACGAAACAGGTAAAGTAGACGAAGAAAACTCATTTACTTTTGAGTTTCCTCCTTATACTCAGGATTTATCCGATGCAGGTAAATTAGCTAGTTATGGTTGGGGTTTCACAAACTCTTTTTGTTCCGAAATGTATTATGGTGGTATTGAGAGTGGTCGCCCTCCATTTGAGGCTGGTTGCTCCTCCAGAGACGTGGATTACTTACACGTAACCAATTGGAAAAAAGCTGCTGAAGTAGTAAAAGCAGGTAAATATAAGCTGATTAATGGGCATAAAGTTATTCCTATTGATGTAGCTATTGCAGAAGGTTTGTTATACTTAATTCCTGAGCCAAAATCACCTCATGGTGTTGATGTTGACCCAACTACAGGTAACTATATTATTGTTGCTGGTAAATTGGACTCTCATGCTTGGGTTTATTCTTTTGAGAAAATACAAAAAGCTATTAAAGAAAAGAATTTTGAAGGATATGATGATTATGGTATTCCTATCATTTCTTTAGAAGATGCTTTACATGGTAGTGTTGAAGTTGGATTAGGTCCTTTGCATAATCAGTTTGATGATGATCCGGGTGTTATTTATACTTCTATTTATGTGGATTCTCGTATTACTAAATGGAACTATATTGACTTAAAAGTTTATAATACTGTTCCTTCTCACTATAATATTGGTCACTTGGTATCCGCTCATGGCGATGCTCTAGACCCTCAAGGCGATTACTTAATAGCTCTAAATAAACTGTCAATCGATAGATTTAATCCGGTTGGACCACTGCATCCTCAAAATCACCAGTTGATTGATATTAAAGGTGGACCAGAAGATGGTATGCATATTATATATGATCTTCCTTTACCAATGGGAGAACCTCATTATACTTCAATGATTGATGTAAACAGATTTAAATCAATAAGCAAGTACACTATAGGTACTGATATTACAACCAATGAGAAATCAAAGTATTTTACAGCATTAGGTGCAGAAAAAGTGAGTGTGAAAGGAAACACAGTACACGTTTATGCTACCATTAATAATGGTGTTGTAACTCCCGGTGATATTAAAGTAAAACAAGGTCAAGATGTGGAAATTCATATTACAAATCATGGTCAAGCTAAAACCGACCATTATGTATATGAAGTTGCTAACTATGATCAAATGTATCGCTGGCGTCCCGGAGAAACTGCTACCCTTAATTTCAAAGCTGAAAAAGCTGGTATGTATCCATTATTACTTGATTGCGTTCATAGTCCCAATGGTAGAGCTTTACAGGGTTATTTAGCTGTTGAATTTAATGCTGCTGCTGAAAAAGATCGCCTGTTAGCGTATAGTGGACGAGTAAAAGCCGATATGAAAATGCAAGCTTTTAAACCTTCAGCTATTGAAATGAAGAATATGCTTCCTGGTGAAATGGAATATTTAAACCATGGTTGTAATGCCTGCCATATGTTTGGTAAGGAATATAACGGACCAGACTTATTAATGGTTGAGAAGCGTAGAACTGATAAATGGTTGAAATCTTGGTTAATGGAAACTCAAAGCCATTTTAAAGAAAAAGATATTGAAGCCATGCGTCAGAAGTTTAAGTTAGCAATGCCTAACCAAAATGTTTCTTCTGAAGCAGCTGATAAGATTATTGAATATTTAAGAGCTAAATCGGAGCAAACACTAAAAAATATGAATGCCGCTAAAGGTGCTGCTACAACTGAAGCTAAGGCAGAAACTGGTGCCGACCTTGCTAATGGTAAAGCAGTTTATGATAAAGCTTGTGTTGCCTGCCACATGACAGGTATTGCAGGAGCTGCTGCTATAACTGATAAAGCTCGTTGGACTAAAGTAGCCAGTAAAGGTTTGGATGTTTTAGCTAAAAATGCTTTGAATGGTTATACTGGTGATTTTGGTGTAATGCCCGCTAAAGGAGCTTGCGCTGATTGCTCAGATACTGATATTTTTGATGCTACTGCATACATACTTCATGAAGCCGGTGTAAAAGTGAAGTAAATAATAAACACCTAACTAATTGAAAACCATGGCTGTGTAGTTTATCATTTATTGAATTATACAATCATGGTTTTCTAATTAAAATAAATCTCATTGAAAAATAACTAGATACTGATAAGTTTAAATAGATTAATGTTTACATTTTTACAAATATATTTATTATTAGCTTGTTAGAAATAAAATATCTGTTAACACAAATTATAATTATGAAAAAGTATCAATTATTTGCAGGACTAGGATTAATTCTTCTGGTTATTTCTTATTTCACACCAATATGGTGGGTAGCTTTACAAAGTATTCAATATCCTAAAAGTATGTATCCTAATGGTATACGTATTGAGTTCAAATATAGTGGCGTATATAATGGCTGCGAAGGACAAACAGAAAGAGCAGAATTGGCATCTGACCAAGCCGGAGCAGATTGTTTAGTAGAAATGAATGCAATCAATCATTTCATTGGTATGTATGGTATTACCCAAGGTAGAAATAGCAAATCTTATAGAGAATATCCTGTATATTATTCCTTTGATACCCAGAAAGACGAACAAGGTAATGATGTTCTAGATGCCAGTACAGGACTACCTGTAAAGATAGACGTAACACCAGTTTTTTTGAAAAGGCTGGATACTTTAATGGTATATTCACCATATTTCTTTGCTTTCTTTTTCCTATTTGGCCTTCTATTTATATTTACGCCTAAAAGGCTGAATTTTGGATATGCATTAGTGCCTGCTTTTTTACCTTTTTATTTTCTTGGAGGATATATTACAGGTTTATATTGGTATGGTCATCATCTAGGATTACATGGTGGTGGCGCCTTCGGCGGTATTAACGAGTTTATGCCTACAGTGTTTGGCGAAGGTAAAGTGGCTCAATTCGTAACAATGTCCTATCCTTATATTGGCTTTTTCTTAACATTAGGAACTTTTGTTTTGTTTATTTTAGCCATCTTGATAAAGCGAAAAGAATTAAAGCAATAAAACATGCAAATGTTTAGAAAAATCTCAATAAAAATGCTGAAGAAATTGTTCATTGCTTTGATGTCGAATGCTCACTTGTTCAGCATTTTTATTTTATTACTTGTTTTGGGAGCAAAAGGTTTTTCCCAAGAAAAAAAGTTTGGAACATTATATCCCATCGACTTAAACCTCTCTTTTGAGAACGCTATTAGCTTACAGCCTATAATAGATAGAGCTGAGGAAGGAGATACTATCCTATTGAGTCCAGGCATGTATTTAGGCCCTATTAGCATTGAAAAAGATGGAATAGTATTGGATGGACAAGGAAAATGCGAGATAAACGGGCTAGGAAAACGTAGCGTTATAACACTCAAAGGTGAGCATATTATCGTTAAAAATTTACAAATTGCAAACTCTGGCGGATCACATGATAAAATAGATTGCGGTGTTAAAATAATTGGTAGTCATGCCATAGTAAAAAATTGCAGAATAAAGGAATGTTTATTTGGAGTGGATATTTATCAATCAGATACCAATTACATACTTCATAATGAAATAACATCATTATCCAGAAGAGAGAAAGCATTAAAAGGTGATGCCATTAGATTATGGTGGTCTAAAGGAAATACAATTCGTGGAAACTATTGGCACAAAGTACGTGATATGGTTGTTTGGTATTCTTCAGGTAATCTATTTGAAGAAAACTTGGGTATCGGAAACCGTTATAGTATTCATTTTATGTATTCTCATAGTAACAGAATAAAGAGAAACGAGTTTTATAATAATTCAGTGGGTGTTTTTCTTATGT
>Ga0256826_1000586_pt1 | contig 22304 bp, 20 predicted proteins | sample CV79metaG_FD_185975 | JGI IMG/M metagenome (GOLD analysis project Ga0256826, IMG submission 185975) | Hydrothermal vent microbial communities from East Pacific Rise, Pacific Ocean - CV79 | ecosystem: Environmental > Aquatic > Marine > Hydrothermal vents | place: Pacific Ocean: East Pacific Rise...
TTAGCTCTGAAAAAGCATTTGCTATCTCTCGTCCTGCAATGAAAAGTTCAAAACGTTCAGTGATTTCTGGGTTATTATCATCTCTTCTTGCAAGTGGAGAAATTTCAACTGGATACTCTGTAATGAACGTAGGATCTATTAATTTCTCTTCAACAAATTCATCAAAAAGCTCACCTTGAAGTTGTCCTAGATTCATTCCTGGTTTAACATTGATGTTTTTAGATTTTAAGTAAGCTATTATAGACTCTTTATCGTTACAAGATTCTGCAGGAACTCCACCAATAGTTGTAAGAGATTCTATAAGTGGAATCTCTTGAAAGTTTTCAAAGTTTACTTCTAAATCACCATAAGGAAGAATAGTTGGAAGATTTAAGTGCTCAAAAAGGTACTGAAAGTACTCTTTAGTAATGTCAATTAAATCTTTATATGTTTTGTAAGCCCAGTAAAATTCTATTGATGTAAATTCAGGGTTATGTGTTGCATCCATTCCTTCATTTCTAAAGTTACGATTTATTTCAAATACAGCTTCAAATCCACCAACAATTAATCGTTTGAGGTATAACTCCGGTGCTATTCTTAAAAATCTATCAATGCCAAGAGCATTATGATGAGTAATAAAAGGTTTAGCATTCGCTCCACCTGCAATAGGATGCATCATTGGCGTTTCAACCTCTAAGAAACCTTTATCTTCAAAGAAACGACGAGTAAGGCTGATAACTTTAGAACGAGTTTGAAAAGTTTTACGAACATCTCTATTCATAATAAGATCAAGATAGCGTTTACGATAACGGATCTCTTTATCTGTAATTCCATGAAATTTTTCAGGAAGAGGGCTTATTGCTTTTGTAAGAAGTGTAAGACTATCTGCATGAAGAGAGAGCTCTCCTTGTCCTGTTACAAAAGGGTAACCTCCAACTTCAATGATATCTCCAACTTCGATGTTCTTCTTAAACATTGTGTTGTAAAAACCTTCAGGAAGGTTGTCCCGTGCTACATATATTTGTAACATTCCAGACTCATCTTCAATTTTTACAAAAGATGCCTTCCCCATAATACGAAGAAGTTTAATACGTCCACTTACAATGTAGTGACGATTTTCATCACGTTTATCTTCTTTTTCAGCCACATCAGAATTCACATTTAGATACTTTTCTACAGTAGTATTTCTTTTAGAATCATTAGAATATGGATTATACCCAGCCTCTTTGAGTAGTTTTGCTTTTTCTATTCTTTGTTGTATAAATTTATTATTAAAAATCAATAGTTTTCCTTATTTAATAGTTGTGTAATTATTATATCTGACACTCTGCACAGATACCATAAATCTGCATAGAATGATCTTCCATTTGAAAGCCTAAATCATCTGTTATTGCATGTTGTCGTCTCTCTATTTCTTCATCTACAAACTCTGTAATCTTTCCACATTCTGTACATATAAGATGGTCATGATGCTCTTTCGCACCAAGTTCATATTTTTTACCTTGTGCTCCAAAAGAGAGAGATGTTACAACATTTGACTCTTCAAGAAGAGCTAATGTTCGATATACTGTAGCGATTCCAGTTTTTAAATCTGGTTGTTTTTCTTGTATCAGATGATGAAGACCTTCTGGTGTTAAGTGCTCATCAGAGTTATATAGTGTCTCTAATATAACTTCTCTTTGTATAGTAAATTTTAGGCTATTTTTTTTAAGAAGTACTTTAAAATCATTTAGAAGTTGTTCATACTCAATAGTTCTATCATTAAAATTTGTATTTATATTTGACATATTATTTCTCTTGTAGTTTTTGTTTTATTTCTTCTATTTTTTCTTCTGCTGATTCTTCAACTATTTGACTTGTTTTTTCTTGAAGTGCTTGTGCCGTTGAGTCTATAGTATCGTTAATATCTTCACTCATACCAACGGGGTCTATTTTCATGATAAAGGCACCAGTTTCAACCATTATAGGAAATAAAATACTGCTTCCCATAGCAGAGTCGATTGTAGATTTTACAGCTTTAATACTATAAGCAGCATGTGCTATAACAGCAGCAATTAGAAAAAATTTACTTGCACCAAAGATAAAGCCAAGAATTTTATCTAGTGGGCCTAATCCACTTAATGAGCTGAGTTTTTTAAAAATAAACCCAACTAGCACCATAAGTAACCAAAAAAGAGCTAGTGTCGTAAGAAATCCAAGAAAACTAACAGCTGCAGGACTAGAAAAGTTAAAAATTAAACTATTTAGTTCTTCACCAACACTATCTCCAATACGAGATGCTACAAAAATACCACCAATAATCCCAACAAGACCAAAAACTTCTTTAAAAAAACCGTTAATAATTCCTTTTAATCCAAGGAGTAAGATTATTATCGCTGCTACGAGGTCAAAGTAATTAATTTCCATTAGATACCATCTCTGAATTCATTTGATTTTTTCCATTGTTTTTTGATTTATAAAGTGCTTTATCTGCACGAGAAATTATATCATCTGGAGTATCACCAGTATGATACATAGTTCCTCCAATACTCATAGTTACATTAAGTGATTTACCCTTGTAAATGAGCTGATTGGAACGAATAAGATTGAGTATTCTACTTGTGATCTCTTTACAACTTTTAGGAGTAATTCTATTAAGAACAATAACAAATTCTTCTCCACCATATCTAAAAACTTTATCTCCATCACGAAGAGTTTTTCTTAACATATTTGCAATAAATATTAAAATTTTATCACCAGCAATATGCCCATGAGTATCATTCACTATCTTAAAGTCATCTATATCTAAAATAAGAAGGTGTAACTCGTATGGAACATCACCCTTAGAACAGATATTTTCAAGATATGTTGTTAATGCACGTCTATTAAAAACTTTTGTTAAAGAATCAATGTTTGAACTTCTTTCAAGTTCTTTTACTTGAATACTTAAATCAGTAATTATTTGGTTCGCTCTTTCAACTTCATTGCTCATTTGAGATTGAATTAGAGTAAACTTTTCAGTAATTGCAGGAAGATCTATATGAATTTCAGAACATTCATTGATAGCTTCTTGGTGAATTTGAGCTAATTCTTCAAAAATATTATTAGTATCTTTATAAGAAGAGATACTTTCATCTACAAGCTCTTTATAAGCATTGCTAAAGGCTAACTTGGCATGTTCAGTTGAGTCAATCTCATCATCATTAATACTAGCTATAGTACTTGTAGCATCTTGAAGAAAAGAGACAACTTGTTCTTTTGTAGCATCTTCTTGAGCATCAATATTTGAAATCAGCTCATCATACATCTGTGTGACTAAAGATTTTAAGTCTTCTTTTTGCATAAAATATCCCATGTAAAATATTGTGTCATTATACCGTTTAAATCATAAATAAAGCTTTTAAACTCTTTTTAACTAGTGAGAGTACACTATAATAAGAAATTTAGGTATTTTTAGATAAAATCCAAAAAAATATTATATTTAAGGTACGATTATGAGCACATGGAGTCCATCAAGCTGGAGACAAAAGCCAATACTACAACAACCAACTTACCCAAATCAAGCAGATTTAGATAGAGTTTTAGGGGAGTTGAAAAATTATCCACCACTCGTTTTTGCAGGGGAAGCTCGTTCACTCAAATCACAACTTGCTAATGTTGCAAATGGAAATGCATTTTTACTTCAGGGCGGGGATTGTGCTGAAAGTTTTAGTGAGTTTCATGCTGATAATATCCGGGATAGTTTTAAAGCTATGATGCAGATGGCAGTTGTCATGACTTATGCTGGTGGACTACCAGTTGTTAAAGTTGGACGTATGGCTGGTCAATTTGCTAAGCCTCGTTCATCTGATACTGAAACATTTGATGGTGTAACTTTAGCTTCATATCGTGGAGATATTATTAATGGTTCTGAGTTTACTGAATCAGCACGTGTTCCCGATCCACAAAGAATGATACAAGCTTATAATCAAGCTTCTGCTACTCAAAATTTACTTCGTGCATTTGCATCTGGTGGATTAGCTGATCTTCATCAAGTTCATAAATGGACACAAGATTTTGCTCATCAAGGTGATGTGACTAAAAAGTATGAGGCATTAGCAGAAGAGATAGGTAAATCATTACAGTTCATGGAAGCTTGTGGTGTGACTTCAAAAACATATAGAACTCTTCGTGAAACTGATTTTTACACATCTCATGAAGCTCTTTTACTTCCATATGAAGAAGCATTTACGAGACAAGACTCAACGACTGGGGGCTGGTATGATACATCTGCTCATATGTTATGGATAGGCGATAGAACACGTCAACTTGATGGTGCTCATGTTGAGTTCCTTAAAGGTGTAAATAATCCTATCGGTGTAAAAGCTGGTCCATCTATGGATCCAGAAGATTTAGTAAAACTTTGTACTACTCTTAATCCAACAAACGAAGCAGGACGTCTGAATGTTATCGTTCGTATGGGTGCTGGAAAAGTTGGTGATGGTCTTCCAAATCTTATCAAAGCAGTTGAGAGAGAAGGTCTTAAAGTTGTGTGGTCATGTGATCCAATGCATGGTAATACTATTAAGTCTTCAAACAACTATAAAACTCGTCCAGTAGATGCAATCCTTACTGAGATGAAAGAGTTCTTCCAAGTTCATAAAGCTGAGGGAACTTTTGGTGGTGGCGTTCACCTAGAGATGACAGGGAAAAATGTTACTGAATGTATTGGTGGTAGTTTTACTGTAACTGAAGAGGATTTATCTTCTCGTTACCATACTCACTGCGATCCACGTCTAAACGCCGATCAAGCTTTAGAATTAGCATTTTTAATCGCTGATTCACTTAAAGAGGGTCAAAAGTAATTTTTTTTAGGATGGTGTTAAAGTATTAACATCATCCAAGCAGTTCCAATAGTTAAATAAATCACTGTATTTACAAGAGTGATAATTCCTCCATACTTATAAACCTCACTACCTTCTATATAGCCACTCCCGAGATAGATAACATTTGCAGATGAACCTTGTGGTGTTATGACAGCACTAAAGTTGGTAGCAAAGAGAAGCATAAGTGCTAACATTTCAGCAGGTACACCAGCTACTATTCCAACTTCTAAAAAGACAGAAAATAAGGCAAGCATCTGTGCTGTCTGGGAGACAAAAAAGTAATGAATAAGAACATAACCAACTATAAGAAAGACATAGACTAGAGGCCAACTAAAGCCTTCTACCCCATGAGAGATATATCCACCAAGCCAAGTCATAAATCCAAATTGATTCAAATGAGAACTCATAGAAAAAAGTATCGCAAACCAAACAAGGGTTCCAAGAGCATTACCTTCATGTGCTAAATCTTCAAGTGTAAAGATTTTACTAATCATTAAAATGCCAAGTCCCATAAAAGCTATAGCCGTCTTGTCAAATCCTAGAGCTGAAGAGAAAACCCAAAGTAGCACCATACTTATAAATGTCCCTGCAGTTATATACTCATTTTTATGAATGGGTCCCATTTTTTTTAATGATTCTGCTGCAATTTTTGGAGCTTCTGGAGTTTTTTTTGACTCAGGTGGGAAAATTTTCATCGTTAAAAGTGGAAGAATTATAAATGCTACTAATGAAGGGAGGGAAGCTGCTAGTGCCCATGAACCATAAGTTATATGTATGCCAAACTTTTCAGCCATTTTTGCACCAGCTGGATTTGCAGCCATTGCTGTTAGCCACATTGTTGATGATATGGTTATACCTGCCATAGATGTAAGCATAAGATAAGCACCAAGTTTTTTTCTTGTGCCATCATTTACTTTTGAACCACTATCGGCACAAAGAGCATTTACTATTGGGTAAAGTACACCTGAACGAGCTGTGTTACTTGGAAAAGCGGGGGCAATAAACATATCTGCTGCAATAATTGAGTATGCTAACCCTAAAGAAGAGTTTCCAAATCTTTTGATGATATTAAAAGCGATGCGCTTACCTAAACCAGACTTGATAACTCCTCGAGCAATTAAAAATGCAACTATAATGAGTAAAATAAATCCTTCACTAAAACCACTATAAGCTTGAGCTGGAGTTAAAGTATGGGTAAGAACAACTGTAGCAAGACCAATAATAGAAGCTGTGAAAATAGGAAGAGCTTGAAAGATTACAGCAACTATGATAGTAATAAAAATAGCAAAAAGGTGCCATGCTTCAGGAGTAAGACCATTTGGTATTGGAATAAACCAAGTAAGAATTCCAAAAAGGAGAATGGCTATCTTTAACATTAGAAAAACTCTATTTCATCTTCTGTATTCTCGACCTGTGGCATAAGTGTCATCTGAATTTGAGCGATACTACTAAGGAGGGTTTTATCAAGGTAGTGAATATCTTCAGCTTCCATGATTATAAAGATAGACATTCTCCAACTTCGAAGGTCACTAATAATTGCTTTTAGATAGATATCAACCATAAATTTAGTTTCATCAATCATATTTTCAAAATCAACTTCAGTAAGTACATCACCTAGTAGGGTAAGAGTATATGCTAACTCTTCAAACTCATACATAGTGTTTAATACTTTTGCATATTGTTTAAAAAGATTTGCTGATTCATCTAGTGTGTTTTGATCTAATGTTTCTTCTGCATCAATAGCATCAAGTGTATCAGATTCTAATTCATCTAGTTCAGCAACTAAGTCCATATCTACATTTACTTCTTGGAGATATATTTCTGCTGAAGTTATCTTTTGAACTTTTTCTTGATACTCTTCTTCTACTGCCTTAACTATAGATACTTTAGTTATTGGCTTTTTTCTTATAAGGGAATCTTTATAGTATAGTAATACATACTCTTTTATAACCCCTTCAAAATTATAGTCCATCAGTATTGATAACTCTCTAATGGAATCATTATTTAGAACAGAATTTTTATATGCGAAGTGTAAAAGAGCATTTTTAAAATGAACACAAATCATAAAGATATCACTGAGTGGAATATTTTTCTTTTTAAATAGCATTAACATAACACCAATAACTGGACAATCACCACTCTTTTGTTCATCTTTTACTACACTAATAGCAAAGTCAAAAACTTTAGTTGCAAACTTATCTCGAAAGAAAGTTATGTCCATCGTGTTTAATGTAAGTTTTGTTTGAACTATGTCATAACCCATCCACATATCTAAGATAAGGTCTCTATTTTCTTCTAATAAATCTATATGTTTTAGTATATTATTAAACATTTTAACTGCCCCTAATTAAAATAATAAACAACATGTTAGCGTAATATAAACTTAATTTATATAAGTTTTTGTAATTAATTTGTGATAACAAGTATGTATATAAATACACTAAGCATTAATCTCTTCTAATTTTTCCTCAATAAGAAATAGTTCTTCCATTTTTTGTTCATATATCTCTTCAATCTCTGCAAGCTGTGTAGCTAAAGCAGTGATTCCTATATTTTCATAACACTCTCGATTTGCTAAGCAGTTGTTTTTTTCTGCTATTTTTTCTTCTAACTCTTCTATTTCTAATGGTAGTTTTTCCAGAGCCATTTTTTCTTTAAATGTTAACTTTATGCTTTTAACTTTTTGAGTTTTTATCTGTTCTGGTTCAGGCTGCTTCTTGAGAGCATTTTCCATCTCATTTAGTTCATGCAACTCTTTTTCAAGTTCCAGGTACTCACTATACTGCTGGTGGGACTCTTCTATAGTTTTATCTGCTTTAAATATAAAGAGTTTTTTAGCTATCTTATCTACAAAGTATCTATCGTGAGAGACAATAATAACAGCACCAGAGAAGTTAGTAAGTTGCTCTTCTAAAATGTTGATAGTTGGAATATCTAAGTCATTTGTTGGTTCATCAAGTATGAGAATATCGACATCTTTTGTAAATAGTAGGGCAAGTGCTACACGGTTTTTTTCTCCACCACTGAGTACACCCACTTTTTTTTCTAAAAATTCACGAGGAAAGAGAAAATTTTTGAGGTATCCATAGACATGAAGATCAGCTCCTCTTACACTTACTCTGTCTCCTCCATGAGGACAAAATGTTTCAATGAGATTTTTGTCATCATCTAAAAGTTCACGATGCTGGTCAAAGTAACCTACTTTAAACTCTCCTCTTTTGATGATACCTGCTGTAGGCTCAAGTCGTCCAAGAAGAGCTTTAAGTAGAGTAGATTTTCCACTTCCATTTGGTCCTACTATAGCTATAACATCTTTTTGAAGAATACGAGTTGTAAAGTTTTTGAGTAGCTCTTTTTCACCGAGTTGAAGTCCAAGATTTTCCACTTCAAAAAGCATCTTTTGTCTATTAACACTTTTGTCACGATTAAAATGTTTTGCTTCACGTTGGAGTTCAACTGACATTTTTCTAATTTTTGCTGGGTTTGTTTTTGCCTCTTCTCGGAGGTTCATTAAACGTTCTTTACGACCTTCGTTACGTTTTAGCCGAGCTCTAACCCCACGAGCGAACCACTCATTTTCTCTTTTTAAAACACCAAGTAAATTATCATGCTGTTTTTGGAGAGTTCTAATCCATTCTGCTTTTTGTGTAAGATAGTCACTATAACCACCACTATACTCACGAAGAACACAATCCTCAACCTCTATAGATTTTGTAGCTATACGGTCTATGAAATATCTATCATGAGAGATAAAGACAAGTGTGAATTTTTCTCTAAGAATTAGCTCCTCTAAAAACTCAACCATATAAACATCAAGGTGATTGGTAGGTTCATCAAGTAATAGAATATCTGGTTTTTGAAGAAGTAGAGAGGCCAGGGCAACACGGCGTTGTTCTCCACCACTAAGTAATGAGATAGGCTTATCTTCATAACGTTTAAGATCAAAGTGCTGAATGATACGTTCTATTTTATCATCTAAGTTCCATGCATTATGATGTTCTATATATCGAGATAGCTTTTCATGTTCATCTATTATAAGTCTATTATCAAAATCATCAGCCAGTTTCAAAGAGAGTTCATTGTACTTCTCTTTAGCTTCGTTTAGCTCTTTGAGTCCATGTTCTACTGCCTGACGAACATTATGTCCATCTACAAAGTTAGGTCGCTGGTCTAGCATTTTCACCTCTAAATCATTTCGAGTGATACGATTTCCCCCATCTTGCATAAGTGAACCATGAACTATCTTCATAAGAGTAGATTTACCACTCCCATTTTTACCGATGATAACGATGCGTTCACCTTCATCAACATGGAAGTTTACTTCGGTAAGTATCTTTTGTGCAGAGTAGTGTTTTGAGATGTTTTGTAAGTCTATTAGTGCCATATATATTCTTATTATTTTATTTTTACAATAATATCTTTATCTGTGTTAATAGGTGCTTATTTTTGGAGTGGCTTTTAGTTAAGTAAATAAGCTTTATATTATCAAAAAGATGGAAGTCTAAAATTTACAATATTTTAATTAATGAAAAGAAAAAGAAGTTCTCTTCTCTCTTGCTCTTTTAAGAGTCTATTTGTTGTTTGAGTAATAGAAGTGTTGTAAAAATTAATTAAGTATTGTTTTGATAATATGTTTCGTTAAAATTTATTTTGGAACTATAATCACAATGAAAAATAAGTTAAATATATCATGGGTGACATTACTTTTAACAAGTAGTTTGTTCGCAGGTGGTAGTCATATACAGCTTTTAAGTGGGACTTCACAAGTTGAAAATAGTGATTCTACTTTTGTATTTGGTACTGGGATAGATTTAGTTAAGACTTCTAAAAGTGGGATTGAATTAGGTATAGGGGTTGAAGCTTTATACTCTAATAATAAAAACTATAACACTAATTTGGGTGTAGATTTATCTTTTTTGCTTGGGTATAATTTTCAAAATAAATCAAATCTACCTTTAGCACTTAGAGTAGGTGTAGGTTACGGAATGGGTACAATAGAAAACTTTTACACACAAGATGGCTTAGTTTATCAAATTGGTGCTGAATATGAATTTTCTCACAAATTTGGCATGGGTGTAAAATATAAAATCCAAAACTTTGAGATTGATTTACCAGTTGGAACAGCAAATGCAAATACCAAAAATATTTTGATGTATCTGTATTTTAGAAAATAATTACTAAAAAAACAAATATGGAGAATAAGTAAAATGAATCTAAAATTAGTTGTGAGCATTCTGCTCTTGCTTTCTATCAGTCTATTAACAATAGGATGTTCCAAAAAGCTAACACCATACCAACAAGATATTATAGACATAAAAGTTGCAAGAAAGGCTTCTACTGAAAAAGAACAAATGGCTTTACTACATCGTAATTATGGGCTTATAAGATATATGAATAATGTAAATGACAATGTTAAAATGTATGTTATTAATAAAGTAACAATATATGGTAAAGAGAGTAAGAGTGAATTTAATGGTTTGTGTAATTCATTTGATATATCAAACTCAAGTGAAGCCATTCAACTCGCTGCTGTAAACAAAAACCCAGAGGTAATAAATTTTATAAATAATCCAAGTGATAAAGTTCAAATGACTGCTATTAGAAAAGACCCAACACTAATTAAGTATTTAAAAAATCCATCTGAAAGACTACAAATAGTCACAATTAATAGTATGAAAATATCTGATAAAGAGAGTGAATGGCAATTTTATCAGATGTGTGATTCACTTGATATATCAAATTCAAGTGAAATTATTCAACTTACTGCTATAAATAAACTCCCTGAGGTTTTTACTAATATAAAAAATCCATCTAAAAAGTTACAGTTAGCGGCTATTAAAAAAAATGTCAATACTCTAAAATATATAAAAAATCCATCTGAAGATATACAAATAATTGCAATTAAAAATAATTGCTCTGATTATATAGATATCTTGAATGCAGAAAAAGAGAATAATCCAAGATTTAATTATACGATGGGACGAGCTTTTAATAAAGATGGTTGTATTATTAATCCAAAACTATCTATATATTGGTATGATAAGGCAGCTAAAAAAGGATATTCAGCTGCTCAGTATGCTCTTGCTGTTATCTATTCAAAAGGAGATGGTGTAGCAATAGACTATTTAAAGGCAGCACATCTCTTTGACGAAGCGGCTAAAGATAACATAGTCGGAGCTCATATTAATGCTTGTTATATGTATGAAGATGCGAAAGCTTATACTGAAGCTTTTCAATGTTATCAAGAAGAGACTTCAAATCGTGCTGAAGCACTCAACAATTTAGGTACTTTTTATGCTACTGGAAAAGGTGTTAACCTAAATAAGCCAAAAGCTTATCAATATTATTTACGAGCAGTGAAAGAGGGCTCAGTAGAATCTCAACAGAATTTGGATTTATTATGTAAAAAAAGCTCTTGGGCTTGTAAATAAATCTAATTTTATTCCTATTGTAGTCGCTCTCTCTAATAATAAATTATAGAGTAATAGACTTTAAATAATATGAAAAAAAGCTTGTATGAGTCATATATAAATAAAAGGATGATTATGAAAAAAAGTTTAATTGGTGTTATATTCTCGGGTGCTTTAATACTGGGGTTAAGTGGTTGTGGTGGTGGACAAGTAAAACCATCTTCATCGTCAAGTATAAATGATGGAGATTTAATTGTAAAAGAAAATGCTGATTCAAATAAAGTAGAAAGAGCATTATTAAATTTAATTGCAAATAGTTCACATAAAAATATAATTAGAGATAATGGTGTATCAATAAAAAAGCATATATATAGTTCAAATGAAAATTGTATTAAAATGCAATATATTAATTTAAACGAAACTTTTTATACAAAAAAATATTGTTATAAAGTAAAAAGAAATAGTTCTTCATCTGAAATTATAGGTTTTAGCTCTTTTGTAGGGAATAAGCTTATAAGTTCTACAGATTTTACAGAAGATTTTGACAACTATATAAATAAGACAAATAATATTATAAAGTTAAATATTTCAAAACAAATTGCTAAGTTAAATATTTTAGATAGATTATCAAAATTAAAAAAGATAGCCGAATCTAAGCAAAATGAACTACAGCAAATGTATCAATCATATTTTAACAAATATAATGAAAATATTTCAAATATAAAATTGGCTTACAAAGTTCAAGATAAAAGTGGGCTATTAAAGAGTAAAAAATTGGATGCCGGTTACAGTATTGTTTTAAATGTACCGAGGAAAAAGGAGTATAACTATGATTCTATATTAAATTCATACTCTGCAATTAATTCAGATTATGATAATGAATATACGAAAGCAGTTGCTAAAATAAATTATCAATTTGAAGAAGATAAAAAAGAGTATAAAGCCTATCTTAGAACAGCATTTAAGACTTATAAAATAGAGGGTTCAAAAGAAAAGACTTTTAAACATAATGAATATATATCTTTTGAAAGTATAGTAAAAGCACCATCTGAAATTAAATACAATCTTGGTAAAAATATAAAAGTTCCAGTAACTATTATTATCAAGTCCGCAACATTGACACATATGGTTCCTAAACAATTCACATTGAATGACTCAAATATGAATATTAGTTTTGAAATAAACTCTAATACAAATATAAGTGTGATTGCAAAAAATAAAACAAAGTCTTTTATTACTTTGAAATCATTAACAAGTTATTATAAAAATGATGTTTATAACTTATCAAAACTTGATAGAGAAATTTCTCCTGAAACTACTACACTATCGAGTAATAGTAATTACTCATTACTATCTGATACGATGATAAGTGCAAGTAATTTCAAAGGTATTACAAAGGCAAAAGCAAAATATATAAAAATAAACTATGGTTATGCAGTTAAGTATCGTTTGAATAATACAAATGTAAATAAATCAATGTATGATACAAAAAAATATTCTTTATATGATATTTTTCAACAGTACTTATAATTGACAGTATGTTGGTCTCTCTATTGTAGAGAGACCGACGAAGTCATAAATCAATGATTAAGCTCATAAAATAGCTTATAATCTTCCAACATACGATAGTCTACCTATCAACAGATTACTATATCACTCTCATGTTATAAATATACTTGGAGATTCATATAGACTCAAAGAGAAGAAAGAAGAAGGTCTTGTAGGTTCAGACTTATATAAGTTTCAGACTAAAAAATCAGCTAAAGGAGTAAAACAACCCTCGTCGTTTAAGGTTACTTTTCGTAATATTTCTTACGAAAAACTGCTTATTTTAACTCCGCAGTTGACAGAACTATTAGTTACTCCTTTGCAAATGGCTCAGATTACGGCTCTTATGGCGACAGGTAAACTTCTTACTCCACATATCGTTCAAAAGAAAATAGATTTAAAAAATATTTTAAATGTAAAAGAGATAGAGAATCTTCCTATCATCCAAAAGGAAAACTAAGACCCTATATGAACTCAAAGATAAAGATCGCAGCAGTAAAGTTTTTTTACAAACAATGCAAGGAAAACCTCATTCCTAGGTTGTGAGCTATGCTCCTTATAAAAAGCTTCATTATATTTTAACAGTACTTGTTGAACACGATAAAATCTCAGGTGTAGAAGGAGCTAAAATAGTCTCTAAAATTTATGATAAACTTATAAAATTGGATTATATTAAAGGTGAAAAATGAGAACAATTATCTCTACATCAGTATTACTATCAGTTGCATATTTATATTTAGTTTATATTGTCTCCCCTGAATGGAGTACATTATTTGGTTTCTCAGATACAATGCATTTGTTCAAAAATCAGTTTGTATATTTGTTTGTTGGACTTGGAATCTTAGTCCTTATTATGAAGTTAAAATCATCATCATGGGCTAATAAGATAGGGATGTCTATTTTGACACTTTCTATTGTAATGTTAGTAAGTATGTTTTTTTTACCAACATCTTTAGTCCCTCAAATAGATTCAAAGATAAGATACCTTGTTTTAGGCGAAGTGCATATTTACCCAATGCTTTTTTTCACATTTGGTATGCTATGGTTTATAAACTATATACAAAATTCTCAAACTGCTAAAAACTTTAGTTTGATTATCATTGGACTTATGTTTTTAAGTGGATTTTTTACTTTCGCCTTTCATGATTATGGGATGTTTCTACTTTTAGAAATGGTATTAATATTTTTGTTATTTTATATCAATGGATTCAGTAAGTATTTTATAGGGAGTATTATAGGTGTTATTGTTACTATTGTAGCCTTTGTTGTAGCCGCACCACACCGACTTTCACGATTACAAAGTTGGTTGGCTTCTTCAGATGTAGTTGCTACACAAAACCCTTTAGATTTAGGAAGTTTATCACTATTATCCAAACAGTTTAGTATAGTCTCATTACTCTTTATAATGGCACTTTTCTTATTTCTCATATATCAGATAATCAAAAAAATGTATTTTAATGAAAAATATAAACTGTTTGTTGTAGGGATTGTCATAGTTGTTACAATATCTCTAGGGCTTAACCTTCTGCATGTTTTTGGATTTTTACCAGTAGCTCCACCACCATTATATTTCTTTGATTATGGACTTTCAATCACTATTGTCTCTTATGTGATGATTGGTATGTTAGGTTATAATAATGTCAAAAATTCTTAAAGTTATTTTAAGCACTATTCTCCTTTTTTCAATAGTTATATATGCAAATATAAACAAAAAGAGTACAAGTGATATTAGAAAAATTCGTGGAAAAATTATTACAGATGATAGTGTAACAGTTGCTACAACTCAAAAAGTTTATAAACTGACCTTTTTAGGAATACCCTATGATAAAAAACAAATTACAAATTTGTTCATTGATATAAATAAAGAAGTTCCTATAAATATACAAAGTGCATTAAAAAGATATTTTAGAGATAGAAATAACAAATATAAAGTAGTCTTGTATGGATTAAGTAAAAATGATATTGTAAAAATTCAAAATCTTTTAGATAGTATAGGAAGTAAAGGTTTTTCTTTTGTTCTTAGTGGAGAGAGGAGAGTATATCCTTATGGAAACTTTTTAACACCAGTTTTAGGATATAATAAAAAGCAGATAAATACAACAACGAATTTTACCTATTTAGAAGGTGTTAGCGGAGTAGAAAAAGAGTATAACACTCTACTGATAAGAGCAAAAGATGTTTATTTAAGTATAGATTTTCAAAGACAAAGAAGTTTAGAGAAAGAGCTTTTGGAATTAAAGGCTCTTTATAATGCAAGAGAGGTCATTTCCTTAGTATTGGACGATACCTTTCATATAAAAGCTTTCGCTTCTAGTAATCGTTATATACCTAATGATATACATCGTAAAGATTTTTCCAACCTTGATGTTCATTCAATACACTATATTTTTAAACTTAATGAGTTTAGTACCCTTGTTGGCGATGCACTTTACTTAAATGCTAAAAATCCTAAATACCAAATATATGCAGATTTGGAACTAAATCAACGGACTGGTATAGACTTAGCGAATGAAAGAGTTTATGACAATGGTAATTCTATAGAGTTTAGCAACTATAAAGTAAATTTTATGCAACTTGTCAAAGCATATAGCCCATTTTATCTGGGTGGATATATTGGAAATCCTAAACTAGTAAAAACACAAGATACAGAGAAAAAGCAGATTATTTCTCGAGAACTGGCTCAGAGTTTGAAGAAAAAAGCAGACATATTTTTTGGCATTATGCCAGGAAAGAGAGTTTCTTTAGAGTTTGACGATAGAAATATTTCTGCATCTATATACATGAAAGGTTTTACTCAAAATAACCACCATTATCTTCAGGCATACTTTATTATTTACAATCAAAAAGAAATGCCTTTTGATATTGTAGTGAAGTCAGAAGTAAGTAGCTCTAATCAATATTTGGAGGCTATAATTTACTCAAAAAAAGATAATCATAAAATAGGAAAAGTAGTTCAACCTATAAATAAATATCAGACAAATAAACGCCATGGCAGTGAAATAGAGATAGTTGGAATTTATAAGGCAAGTGATAGTAATTATTATATAGATTCTATCACAACTAAAAGGACTAAAACAGCATCTTGTAATGCTTGTCAAACATATAATATTGAAACTTTTCAAGTGACAGAAGAAAAATTAATATCTAAAGGGTTGAGAAGCTTTGATATAGATAGTTATATACCATACAATGATGAAAAATAATGAAAAAAACATATATCATAGGCGATGTTCATGGAGAGTATGAAACACTTTTAGCTCTTGTTGCTAAACTCCCAAAAGATGCTGAACTTATCTTTGTAGGTGATTTGATAGATAGAGGTGCTCAGTCTTGTGAGATTATAAAATTTGTACGAGAAAATAATCATAGAGTAGTTTTAGGTAACCATGAAGACTTAATGATAAGTTATGGTACTAGCTTTACAAAAACATACCCAAACTCTACAAACCCTAGTTTTTTGCATAACTGGTATAACAATGGTGGTGATACTACACTTTTTTCTTATAATCTTTTAAAGTATGATAGAAAAGAGGGAATGAAGTGTGTAGAAAATCCTACAATGTTAGAGCAGTTCAAAGATGACATAGAGTGGTTAAAAACCTTACCAATTTTCATCAAACTTCCACAAAAGATAAATAATAAACCTGTAGTTATATCTCATGCTCCTTGTGCAGATGTATGGCATAACCATAATAACCCTGATGCAAAAGAGACTTTTAGAGATTATGCACTTTGGCATAGACGAGACCCTAAACCTGAGAGTGAGATATATAATATCTTCGGACATACTCCTGTAGAGTTTGGAGTAGAAATGGAAGAACACTTTACTAATGTAGATACAGGATGTTACATCAAAAAACATGGCTATAATGAACTGAGTGCTTTTTGTGTTGAGACACAAGAGGTTGTGAGTGTGAGTAGAGTAAATTAATGGATTTAAATAACGACTGCTGTAAAACTCATAAACTTCAAAAAGTAAAAGATCTTTATATATCTAATATAGATGAGTTTACACTCTTCAAATGTCCTGATTGTAAAGCTGATTGGCTCTATAGAAGGATAGAAAGAAACTGGATGGATAACCTGAGATTTAAAGAACATGATTATGAGGCTTGGTATATTAAAATTGTTGATAATGATTTAAAAAAAGTATTGTGTTTAGAGTTTGATAAAATACTGTTTAATGGTAGTTATGTTTATATATCTACAGAGGGTAAGTCACCACAGTTGAAGATTGTAGAAAAGTAAAAAGTTTAGATTTGTAAGTAGTTTTGAGAAGTCTAATATCTAAAGTTCATTTATAGTATACTATTAATATTATATAAAAAGGAAATTTAAATGAAACAGATACTAATGGATTATATTATAACATTTGGATGGGCAATTGTAGGCTCAGTTAGCATTGGGGTAGGTGTTATTATTACTTTATGGATGTTTGATAAATTTACAGATGGCATAGACGAATGGAAAGAGTTAAAAAACAAAAATATTGCAGTTGCTATTGTATTATCTAGCTTAATACTTGCTTGTGCTTGGGTTGTAAGCTCTATTATTAGACCATAGACAATATTTATGTATAAGATAATATTTGTTTTAATTGCTATATCACCATTTGTAATTATTGCTTTTAATCTAGATTGTGAGTATAAAAATACTCGTAAATATGATAGTATGAATAGAAGAATATCGGCACTTAACCATACATCTCTGTCAAAAAAAAATATATATATAAAAGAAGCTATGATTAATACTATCAAAAATAAAGATTACCTAAACATAGGTGAAGTGGCTTTTGAAATGAATAAATTAGAATCAAAATATTTACTCCCTTATAGTTGGGGTGGAGACATTAAAGATTTTCAAAAAGGTTTTGATTGTACAGGGTTTATTCATGGAATGATGTACTATCTTGGGCATAACACATATATGAAACGCTTCAATACTCATAGTCTTTTCAAAAAATTACTTCATGATAAAGAGTATAAACTTGTATACCAATCAAAAATTAGTTCTATCGAAAACTATGATTTATCACAGTTAAAAGTTGGTGATATCGTTATGTGGCCAAGTGGTATAAGTGATGCTAAAAACCTTCCTGTCGTTTCTACATTTGGTCATATTGGAGTTGTCTCCAATATTCAAAATGACATTCCCTATATTACACACTTTGTTCGTTCAGATGCTTACAATGAGTTAGATATTTTTGAAAATAAAGCTTCAGGAATAAATACACTTAAAGCGGAAACATTTATAACTCTTAAACAAAGAGGGATATTAAATATATTTAGGAAGAAAAATAATGTGTAAAAAGATATTTGGCTTTATAGTAGTTTTATTATTAATTTTTATTCTATTATTTACTATGTTTAGTGACAAGATATTAACATCATATGCAAAAAGTTTTACTGTCAATACAGCTACTAAAGGTGCAGATCTAATCTTTATACTTGGTGGTAATCCAAAAACACGACCGGCTAAAGCAATAGAGCTAATAAAAAATGGATACAGTCAAACTATTGCAATGACACATATAAAAGATAAAGCTGTCAAGTATCAAAAGTATTTTCTAAAAGAAGAACAACTTACTGCAAATATTTTACAAAGTGAAGATTTAAATCTTGTTATGATTGATTGTATAAAAAAAGATGGTGCTACAAGTACTTTTGATGAAGCATATTCACTTGCAAACTATGTAAAAAAGCAAAACTTAAAACATATTATTATCGTTACTGATGCATTTCATACTAGAAGGGCTCTTTATGCATTTGAAAAAGTAATTAAACTTCAAGGTTTGGATGTAAAACTTGAAAGTGCAGCTGCATATAATAATGTTTATTTTGAAAATAACTGGTGGAAAACAGAGAAGGGATTAAGAGCATATATAATTGAGCCCGTTAAGTTCTTTTTTTATATTTTTAATTCCAGAAACTTGAAGAGTATTGAGAGTTAAGTTGATGTTTGATATGTATAGATTTTTTTTAATACTCATCTTTTTTTTTAATAATGCAAATGCTATGAGTAGTAAAAATCAATGTGATGTAGAAATAAAGAAAGAGCAACCAAATGTGAAAACTATACAAATAGAGTGTAGTAAGATTGCACAAGATTATCAAAAGAAAAATAAATTTCTTGATGCATCGTGGTATTTTTTACTTTCAAAAGATTTAAATAATAGTATTTTATACTCAACACAAGCGGTAGACTCTAAACCGTTTGCATATATTAAACTTGCGCATGCACAATATCTTATAGCTGAAAAAAAAGATGCAAAAGAGAACTATATTAAATTTTATTTTCTTCTCACAGATTCAGATAAGTACTTTAAAGAAGACATAAAAGTACTTAAAAAACTATATGGAAAAAAAAAGATTTTCCCAATAGAAATGTTATGGGAATATGCTGTAAAACAGATAGGGAATGAAAATATACAATTCTACAAAGCATATGCAGGTAAAGGAAATATAAAAGCACAAAAACAACTTGCAGAATATTTTTATGAAAAAAAGAAGTTTAAAGATGCCCAAAACTACTATGAATTACTAGAAGGTAAGGGTGATAAAAATGCAACTAAGTATCTTAAATATATTGCACTTGAAAGAGGGGAGAGTGATGACAAAGTATTGACGCTTGAATATGCAAAGCATTTAGAAAAAATCTATGACTCAAGAGCATCAATTTGGTATGAAAAAGCAGCTTATTTAGATAATGAAGAGGCTCAGCAGTACTTGGCAAAAATTTATTGGGAGAGATCCTATGAATACAATCATATTTACAAAAAAATAATTGAACAAGATTTGTATGAAAAAGCCTTATATTGGAACCTTATTTTAGCAAAAAAAGGTGATATGCATGCTCAAATACGCCTGATTGACATCTATTGTTCATCTTTATATGGTCTAAAGGATATAGATAAAGCAAAAGAGTGGGGAGTACTTTTTGTTAAGCAATATGATCAAAAAGAAGTGGGTGTCTTAGAAGAAGATAAGATATTTAAAGCAGTTGAAGAAGAGATTATCGTATCACCTTATTGGATATATCAATATGCAAAGAGTTTAAAGTACAAGAATGAACTAAAATCTATTTTGTGGTATAAAAAAGCTGCTGAAATACAATGGTATGATGCATATAAAGAGTTAGCAAAATTTTATAAAAATAAAGGAGAATATGATAGTTCACTTCTTTGGTATAATAAATTAGATAAGAGTGATCAAGATGAATATTTTCTTAATGAGCTAAAAGAAAAAATTTATGAATCTAAATTGGTTTCAGGTAGAGATGATATTATATTATTAAGGGTTGCAAATAACTATTTCGAAAAAGCAAGATATGATTCTAAAAAATATAAAAAAGCTTTAAGTTTTTATAAGAAAATAGATAGAAAGTCTCTTTATGTTTTGTACAAAATAGGTATGGTTTATAAATATTTAGGTAGCTATAAACAATCAGAAAAATATTTTTTACAAATTGCAAAGCAAAATTATATTGATGGGTGTAAAGAATTAACTTTTTTATATAATGATAATAAGTATGATATGAAAAATAGAGAGTTGTACAGATTTTGGAGTAAAAAAACAAGTGAATTGACATTAAAATATCAAAATTATAAAGTGGCTGTAATTGATGCAATTCATATGAAAAATTTGAATCTTGTAAAAAATTTGATAGAAAATGATGGTTTAGTAGATTTTGAGTTTGTATGTGAAGCAACAAAAGATGGTAATATAGAGTTGTTAGAATATCTGGATAATAGAGATCCATTTCTTGATTGGACACAAAAATGTTCAAAATATCTTTATCGTCAAGAAAAAGGTGAAATACTACTTTATTATGCAGCACTTTTTGGATATGAAGATATTTCGCAGTATTTATTAGAAAAAAATATTTTTAGATCTACGAAAGATAGAACAAAAGCATTAAGAAACTCCTTTATACATGGAAATAATAAAATTTCTCAACAATTACTTGATAAAAATACTCCTATTAATTTTGATCCTTGGATTTTTGTATCAAATGATTATAACTATAAAATAGTAAAACAACTACATAAAAATTCGCTATCAGCATCTTTTGAAGTTTCATCTTATGAGATATTTAAAAGTATACTCAAGACAAAGAAAAAAAAAGTATTTTACTATAAAAATGAGCTTTCAATACTTCCTCTATTTTCTCATAAATATATAAAACTTGCACTACAAAATGGTTTAAAGATAGAGAAAAAGAAAAAGTTATTAAGACAAGCTGCACAAAAAAATGATATTGCATTAGCAGAGATACTTATAAAACAAGGAGTAAATGTAGATAGAGAAAAAGTAGCTTTCCAATTATTTGTAATGAATAAAGAATATAAAATTATAGAAATGTTTTTAGAGCACTCTAAAAATCCAATAAGTTTAATTTCAAAAGCTTATGGAAAGTATAATTATATAGATGATTTGAAAATAGTTAAGTTATTTTTCAAATATGGTTTAGATAAAAAGAATCCTTATCTTCTATCTTCCTCTAAAAAATTTCAAGTGATGAAGCTTTTGATTGACAATGGTGTGAAGATTCCTAAGGACTCTACAGTTTTGCATCAAATAATTAATCAAAGCCTTTCTTATGAAGATATGATAAAGGCATTAGAATATCTAATTGACCATGGTGCATCACCTAATACAACTAACTATGCAGGTGATACTTTAATAGAAAAACTTATTAGTAAACCAAATGAAAAAAATAGAAAGATTATTCGTTATTTAGTAACACAAGGCTTGGATTTAAATCAAAAAAATTTTAATCACTCAACTGTTTTACAACAGAAAATTTTAGCAAGAGATTTTAAAAATGTGAAATTTTTACTAGATCTTAATGTGATTCCAATTTTTAAAGATTTCCAGTTAGTAATGCATACTAATCAAATAGAAATATTTTCATTACTTATTCAGTACAACACACAAGTTGATTTACATAAACTTTTAGAAGAAGCTCAAAAATATGAGCTTTATGAAATAACTAAAATCATTGAGTTAAAGGAAAGAAGCTGATGAAAAAGTTAATGATTTTTTTATTTTGTATGTTTACTATACCTCTTCTGTCAAATGATACTATTTACACAAAAGAAAAACACACTAAAACTATTAGTGATATTGCTTTTAGTGAGGATGATACACTTTTAGCTACTGTCAGTGAAGATAAAACTATTTATTTATGGGATATGAAATCAAAAAATCTTATTAAAAAACTTCAAGGTCATACAGAAGGTATTAATCATGTTGTACTAAATAGAAAAAGAGGCATAGCTGTTACTACTAGTTTTGGTGATCATAAAATGATTCTGTGGGATATTAAACAGGGAAAAAAGATTAAAGTTTTAAACCATTCTATTGTACAAACGAACAACATTGCACTTTCAAAAGACGGAAGATTCCTAATACTTGTAAATCGTCCAAATATATTTGTTTATGATTTAGTAACATTAAAGATTCTTTATGAAGATAAAGTTATGAGTAGCAAGAGAAATGGTATGTCAGTACTAGTCTCTTTT
>Ga0256826_1000587_pt1 | contig 22238 bp, 15 predicted proteins | sample CV79metaG_FD_185975 | JGI IMG/M metagenome (GOLD analysis project Ga0256826, IMG submission 185975) | Hydrothermal vent microbial communities from East Pacific Rise, Pacific Ocean - CV79 | ecosystem: Environmental > Aquatic > Marine > Hydrothermal vents | place: Pacific Ocean: East Pacific Rise...
CTTTTTATCGGCAATTATTATTAACGTGCTTTTTAACAATGAACACCTGAGACAAGTGGCTTGATCTGAAATTAGGTTTTTCTCAGGTTCGACTATTTAAAATATTGACACTGGATCTATAAGACCCTAGCACTTTCATTACCCACAATACGCAACAGAATGCCTCTTTTGTAAAGCTAACAATGATAACTAATCCCAATTTTTATTACCGGGACAAATCCATCAGAAAGAAGGTGTTTTCATAACTCAGAACAACACCGTTTCTCGTTATCTCTTCGAGAAGCAGCCCCTGTACAACCTGGCCACCTTCACGCATGATCCGGTTATTAATAATAATCAACCGCTTGCTGGAATCTTCACTATAGGCATGTCCGGCAAATTGTAACTCCGGAATGGAGGCTCTTATCCCGACAGGTAGCTCTTCCAATAACGGGAGCAGGACTGGAATGGGTTGTATTTCTTTCTGGACGGGAACTGATTTCTGCAAATGCAACCGTTCTGGAGGCGTTTGCGATTGAGCGACAAGCTCACTGACTTCCTTTCTAATATGTTCTTTGAGTTGTGGTGTTAATACAGCCGATTTTTCAGGAAGCACTTTGACCACAGAGGAGGCAGACTCAGTTTTTTCGCTCACCTCCACAGGTTGCCTGGTCGAAAAGTACATCCATGCACTGCCAGTCACACAAACAAATGAAATTATAAGTAAAATAACAAAAAGAGGCAAACCGGAAGGCCGACGCTCTCTGCCATGGGAAGACGGTGGGTAATGATCTGCCTGTAGATCAGGGATTTCATCCCGATTCCGTTGACTATCCGACTTTTTCAGTGCCTCCAGGAGGTAAGACATTACATTACTCTTCTATTTCAAGGGTTTCTATTCGAATCTTTGACGTCCTCTCTTTCTGTTGCAAGGGCGCTGTTTCCTCAACGACCGGCTGAGGAGCTACAACGGGGACGGAAGCAGAATTAGAACTCTCCCCATCCTGCACAGGTCTAATTTCGCTGAAATAATAGGACATGCCACCAACCACAAAAAGAAAAAAGACCATACCACCCAGCACCTTTGTCCACAGTTGTTGCCGACTGACCTCCTTACGTTTTTCCACCACATCACCAAGAACTTCATGGGCTGCTTTATTAACAATCCCTGCGCTTACCAGGTATTTTTCCTCAACATAGGTTCCAAGCAGGGATCGATCACACAACACATTAATAAGCCGGGGGATACCATGGCTCAGAGCAAAAACACGGGCAAGTGCAGATTGTGAAAACACGTTACCATTTTCACCAGCCACCGCCAGACGATGCTGGACATAGGCAAAACAGTTTTTCCGATCAAGGGGCAGCAGATGATACCTGGAGGTGATACGCTGACTGATCTGAGCAGCTCCAGGCTGATCAAGTATCCGCCTTAGTTCAGTCTGTCCCAGCAATACAATTTTTAACAATTTTTTCTGATCGGTTTCGAGATTTGTCAGCAGTCGCAGCTGTTCAAGGAGATCGAGGCTCAGGTTTTGTGCTTCATCGATCAGCAAAGCAATGTTTTTTCCCTGTCCATGTGCCTCAAGAAGATAGACATTGAGTAAATCAATATAGTCTTTAGGACTTTCTTCTCCTCCATCAAGAGATATTTTCAATTCATCACAGATGGTTTCCAGCAGCTCAAGGACGCTCAAGCGTGGATTCACAATCAGTGCAACTTCGGTATCCTCAGGAAGTTGTGCTAAAAGACAGCGACATACCGTAGTTTTTCCGGTACCCACATCGCCGGTAAGCAGAATAAAACAACCATCACTGCTTATCCCGTATAACAAATGAGCCAGAGCCTCGCGATGCAACTCACTCATATAAAGATATCGGGGATCAGGAGCTATGGAAAAGGGTTTTTCCTTTAAGCCAAAATAGTTTGTATACATCTTCTGTCTCCGTTCTCAGGGAGAGGTAAGTGTCTGAATGGCAAACAGGGAATTTCGAATGTCGGGGTAAAAGAACAACTCACTGGAAAAACGCTGTAAGTTTCATATTGATATTATGGGCAATACATTACTATTATAGTCATGGCTCGGCAAGAAATAACTTGGGCAATTTCCGTTACAGGTAGGCCACAGGGGGAGCCAATTTTGATGGCGTCGTAAAAACTCTTCATCTTCCGGGTGTATCATACTTCGACAGTCTCTTTTTTTTCTCACACAGGTGCAATGCAAAAAACTGAACACAAATCCGGTTTCACCCTGCTGGAACTCTTAATGGCCATCTCAATCTTCGCCATGGTCATCGGTCTGGCTTACGCTTCCTACAACGCTTCCTTTACAATAATCAGCGATGCCACCGCCAGCAACGATACCTATACAAAGGCCAGAACTGCCATGGAACGAATCCTGGACGATCTTGAATCATTGTATGTTGGTGAGGAAATGGTCTTTACCGGAACCAGCGGATCCAACAGTGACTACAGAGCCGACACCATGGAATTCAGCTCCACAGCTTACGTCCGGCTCCATCCTGACGACGCTTCTCCCGGATCTTTACTTATTCGTTACGAAATTCGTGAAGAAGGTGACACTGGGCTGATATCTCTATATCGCTCTCAGGAGGTGAAGACGACACAGGAAGATGACAAAAAACAACAGTCGAACAGTCTGCTACTCTGTGACGGACTCAAAGAAGTGGCCATTGATTACCGTAACAATACAGGCGAAATGGAAGAAAGCTGGGGGATTGATGAAGCAGTGACCAGCGCAGAGGCTCTTCCTGCACTTATATCGATTAGCCTTCGTTTTGCTGATAACACCCTTTTCCAGACAAGCCTGACTCCACCAATGGCAAAAAAGAAATAAAAATGCAAACTCCCCTGCAAAAATGGTGGCACTCCCCCCTGAAAAACGAACGGGGAATGGCTCTGCTCCTTGTTATCAGCCTTGTAGCCATACTGATGATCATCACCCTTCAGTTTGGCCAGGAAATACGACAATCCTATATTGTTTCTGCGGGACTGAAAACCGGAATACAACTTTCTGAAATCTGCCGCTCCGGCATTATGATTGGCAGGGAACTCCTCCTGCAGGACAGTGAAGAAAATACATTTGACTCATTCTACGACTCCTGGGCACTCCTGGCTGAGGAAGACCTGTCTGAAATTTTTGAACGGGGAGAGCTGACAGTAACCGTCTCTGATGAAAGCGGCAAATTTCAGATTAACGCCATGATTCTTGAAGAAGAAAAAGATGGTGCAAAAGAAGTCGGGAAAGAAGTTACGAAGGAAACTGAGAAAAAAACTGATACGGATAGTGAAGCAGAAACAGCCGCCGATAAGCATAAACAGAAAGAAGTGGATTTTCGCAATATTCTCTGGCGGCTGCTGCGCGCCGAACCATTTCTGGTGGAAGATGGTGATGCCAGGCAGATCATTGATTCTCTAATAGATTGGATAGACACGGGAGACGGGGACAGCGAGGAAGAATATGGCGCAGAAGACGGCTATTACAAGGGGCTTGAGCCTCCATACTCCTGTAAAAACGGCCCGGTGGAATCCATTGATGAATTACTGCTGGTAAGAGGATTTACCAAAGAACTCCTCTACGGAACAGACGACATCCCTCCCCTTGCCCCCTTGCTCGCCATCTGGGGAAATGATGCAAAAATCAATCTCAACACCGCCCCGCTCCTTATCCTGCAGGCCATGGCCGAAGATATTGACAAAGAGATGGCAAAAGACATGGTCGGCTTTCGTGAAGAGGAAAAAAACAAAGATACACTGGCGACCCCGCAGTGGTACAAAGATGTAACATCATTTCCCGGTAATGTTGAGATCAGAGAAGATTTCATCACCACCCAGAGCCATTTTTTCACCATTGAAGCTGTTGCCAAATCTGATATGTATACGAAGACGGTGACTGCAGGTATTGAACGGAATGAGGATGGAACTTCTATTATTCAATGGCACAAGGAGTAGATGGCGTTACAAAGATTTTTGGACCCGTCTCTGCAGTGAAGCAGCATGAACAAAGGAAGGAATCGAACCATGTCGTAACAGCAGCCAGCCGATGTTGCTCAAGATAGTATAAACCGGGCGAAAATCTTCAAGGAGTTCACGATTGGACACCTTTAGCCCATGCCCCTCTTTTCGTACTCTGTTAAATATTGTTTTCAAACTTCTTTCACCGTTCAGATGACGAAAAAGAGCAGCAGAATACTTTCCCGGCATAAAATGCAGAGCCACCTGATCAGGACTGGAGAGTGATATTTTTTCACCGGGATGAGTCTCTATCATCTCTGCAATTCCCTGGGGAACAGTTCTGAAAAAAAATGGTATATTCTCCAGATCATCAAGACTGGCTATGGTTTTCTTTTTGCGGGAGAGATAAAAGCTGTGACGTTGAATAAGACCGGAGAGATGTTCAGCAATGGCCTGCTGTCTGGAAACCGGCAGCTTTGTAATAGTTTGTAACAGTGGTGATTGACGGAGGAACGTTTGCGGCTCATACCCTATTTTACTCTCAAATTTTGAGCCAATAAATTCCACCAGAAAAAATCCACATTTTTCCACCCACTCATAAAGTTCAAGAACATCGAAGCCATGATCCTGCGAATGCAGGAAGAGATCGTAGACACCAATATCACCATACTTATCCACTTCGCTCAACCATTCTTTCTCGAAACGCTTAAAAAAATTCGTCGGTGGCAGGTCAGCCAGAATCTGTCTGGTATTTTCTACCCTCACCTGCATATCCGGCTCTCCCTCGTTTACCATACGCATCAGTTCCTGCATCTGGTACACCGGCGTACGACCGGTTTTACCGTACACCATAATGCCAAGACACCCGTCATCCGCAAGAACAGCTGCTAATGCCTGAAGGCCTTTTGTATAATCTTCAAGGTGATGGAGAACACCGACACAATTTATATAATCAAACAGACCAAGTCCTGACTCCGGGAGATTCAACAGAGAATCATGCACCCAGGTAATATTATCAAGACCACGAATGGCAGCACGTTTCTGTGCGATCTCCATACTCCTGGCGCTGATATCAAGATAAACAACTTCCGATTTTTTATTCTGACGCAACTGTTCGGCGAGAAAGATGGCTGCACTGCCGGTTCCTCCCCCTGCAACCAGTGCCCTGAAATTATGAAAATCATGCTTCCCCTGATAACAGTAATGGTTAATCTTTTCCAGAAAACTGTCTTCAGTGGTAAGTAATCTCTTCCTTTCATCTTCCGGGTCACGCAGCGGATAGGGATATTGTTCATATTGCTCGCGTACTTCGTGCAGATAATTCATGGCAGGTAAGGACTGTTAATCCTCTGGAGGAAACGCATCAACTACTCTGGATAAATTGGTCAAAGAGATAAGATGGCTGTAAATCCAGGCCATTTCCCCTTTGATGAAATAATCCATCACCTTTTCCTGGTCAAGAGCAAGAAGTTTTTCTTCGTTTATGCTGTAGGTACCGGCAACGGTGAATGTTTCAGGTTCCCCTTCCCTTATATACTGACCATGCAATTCCTTTTCCTGCAAAAGCCCATGATCAGATAACCTTTGACAGAAATCCACGGTATGGGTCATTTGAAAATGATACTTCTGCATTAATTTCATCGCCCGTTCAAGTACCAGCCCCGGTTTTCCCCCTTCCTGAAAAAGAGGCTCTCCCCCTTCAGCATCCAGCCCGGAATACGTGCCATCGATGCAGATTTTTAAAGAGTCTTCTTTTTCACCCGCCAAAGACAGGAATGGATAGCGGTGAATGTAGGCGGGAACAAACCAGGCCTGCCATTCCCCCTCCTTTGAAACAACATAATTACGCTTTTCCTCCGTTCCCAGCAAAACAGCAGGGATATACTCCCCGGCACTGTTTTTGAAAAAAACTACCGGGAACTCCTTTGCTGCTTCAACAAATTCAATGCCGATCAACGGCACCGAACCGGTGGCGGAGGCAAAGGAAAAATCATCAATGCGAACCAGGGTTCTATCTTTGAATTCACTGTAATTGAGAAAACTGATATCATTGTATAATAACATTTGATACGCTCGTAAAAAGTTAAGTTTTGGAAGGCTGTAAGAAAGACTTATTCCAAACATCCTGAACGTGCTTTACATTGGTGCTGAATTTTGGATACATTGCACCGTTTTTTTTTGTGTTGTTAAAAGTTTTCAGTAATTGTCCACTTTTGCTCTATCCTACTGTAAGTACACACAGGCCGAGAATACAAATGCTACAATTTGACGAGGTCTGCAATCAGGGGTAAACGCCAGTGGTCACCCCGTCATGACTCTTGTTATGGCAAACAAGAGCACAGCTGCCCGTGCAACTCCCATTATCATTAAAAACAGGTGTAAGATTCCCGGGCAAAGGAGCCACCATCAGAGTTGCGAAATTTATCAGATTGGTATGGCTGCCACCTGCACCAGGCTGTACCCCGTGAGGATCATGGCAGATAAAACAGGGTGCGTTCTCAACCAGCACATGCTCACGATGCAGATTAAGAACTGTTGGATTCTGTCTCACGAATGTACTGTCAACACCGCTGATATCAATGAGACGACTCCTGTCATGGCAATGATAACAAAGCGCATATATGGATTCGCTTTCCTGCTGCGATGAAGCAGTATAGGAAGTGCCATATTGCTGCCTGAGGATAGGACTGTATATGGATCCATGGGGACCAGCCGGCCCACTGTTACCAATGGCCGAAGATTCATCGCTGTCATGACAATCCACGCAGTAAATCATACTGGCAGTTGTAAGGGCGGGTTCATAGGTACTTGGCAGACTGGGAACATCACCATTCTGCCCCATAGCAATTACGGGATGATAGGAGGGATTCAGGGTATTAAACTCCAGGGTTGTATCTGTTTGATTAATCCAGCGTTCTACCACAGAGGGAGTATTTCCGGAATCACCATGACATTTAAAACAAAGCTCGTACTGCTCAGTTAAAGGATTCACTACAGCTCCAGATTCAGTTCGTCCGCTGACAGCCGTAAGCGCCCCTGATGCAAGAGGTGCTGTCGCCGACTGATCCGTAACAGCATGGGGATTGTGACAATCTACACACTCCACATGATTTTGCAGAAATAACACATTTTCCTCAGGATTATGCTGACCAGTTGTCACACCAATGGTGGTATCCTCAACAGGATGATGGGATATTTTAGTAAATTGTGCGGCAATATCAGTTGTTGCCACGGTTCCATCATGGCAGGGATAACAGTTTTCCTCCTCCTCCAGTATCCGCAATATTCGTCTGGCCCCTCCAGCCCCGTGGGGAATATGACAACCTTCACAACCATATTCTGCCACACTTTTCAGTGGTTCTTCATTCGCTGGAGGATTCCACTGTGCTACTGATGTTGCGTGAGACGATCCACTCCAACCCAGTTTATTATCATGGCAGGTTACACAAAGCGCTGAATAATTATTATCCATCACCAGGAATTTCCCGAAGCTGTCATCATGGGGATCGTGACATGTTGTACAGTGAATATTACCATTACCGTAGGTATGCAGATGAGGGGGAAGTATCTCCGCCAGCTCAGGACTGGGCAGAGCATCACTGTAGGTAAACGACACCGGATGATCATCAGAGAGTTCTACGCCAATATAAGATCTCATACTGGAGCCAATGGTTTCCTGGCCCGGCATCATGGCTATCTCGTCAGGATGTCTCACCCTGACTACTTTCCCAAGTGCAATTGTACCATCATGACAGCTGAGACAAAGGCGCGTTGGCCCACTGGGTTGCCCGGGAATAACAGACAGGGTACTGCTCTTATACAAGGTATAAACCTTTGGTTTGATTAACTTGTTCCATAACGGAGTGAATGGGGTAGCATTATGTGGAGTGTGACAGAATATACAAATTTTATCTTCTGTAAGTGCCCGCACGTCTCCCGGACCTGTAACTGAGAGATTATGTTTGCTGTCAACAATGGTTCCCGCAACACCTGAAACTGTGAACGAGATTATCATTGGCAGGAGTAGTAGAGGAAAACAATAATTTGCTTTTGAGTGTTTCATATGCTTCTAATCTACTGAATATAAAATAGGATGCTCTATCCTTTTGGCGTTACTATATTTTTATTTTTCTTTTATTGTTTCGGATTCCAATATTCGATATCCAAATTTTATCAATTTATTCCTCACCAATAATCTGAAAAATCTGCACTCTCTGATTATAAGTATCACACACATATAAACGATCTTTCTTATCAATAAACAACCCGGACGGCATCCAGAACTGTCCCTGACCATTCCCCTTCGATCCTACTGCAAGAAGATAGCGACCGGTCTTATCAAAAAGTTGTACTGTATCAAACAGGGATTCTGATATATATATTATACCATTCCTGTCCACATCAACTCCTTTGGGGCTGGCAAAATCTCCCGACCCGTTCCCGTGTCTTCCAAACATGCGCCAGATCAATGTTTCCGGCGAATAGATCTGGACTCGAAAATTTAGAGAATCGACTATATAAATATTTCCTCTTTGATCAGCACCAAGATGGGTGGGAAAATTAAAAGCACCAATGCTCTCTCCTCTGCTGGCTATACGACTGACAAAATGGCCATTTTTATTAAATACCAGAATTTGATGGCTCAGTGTGTCTGAAACATATAAATGTTTATCAAATGTATTAAAAACAATACCGGTAGGCCGTTGAATCATCTCATTACCGGCCATGGTGATGGCGGATTGGAAGCTTCCCCGGGCATCAAAAACCAAAATTTTTCGTAATAAGGATTCTGTAACATACAACTTTCCCTGATCATCAAAAGCCACTCCAACCGGCGACTGGAGGCTCTCCCCATCAGCTTCAAAGATAAAACGATACTCCTTACTTTCCGGGAAATAAAGATGCACTCCTTTACGTCCCTGATCAGCAATGGCCAGACGATTATCATGCCCCCTGACAATGGCAACCGGCCTAACAATCCTGCCCTTATCTTCCTTCCCGAAAAAAAGGGAAGACAGTGTCTGGCCGTCCTGTTGGAATCCGGTGAGTGCCCCAAGATAACGTATTTTGGGGTAAGCTGGAGGTGGAGGCCAGGCTATGCCGGTATTGCACTGTTTTACAGGAACCCATTTTGCTGGCGCACAACAGAGAAGAAAGGCACTGAGCACTATTACCGGGAGAATAAATCGAAGAAATTTCCTCATAAAAATCTGCTGTTATAAATGACAAGTACTGAATTATTCATGCTTCAACATCCCCACCTATTTCAATATCTCATGGATAATTTCTACCTTTCCATTCTTTAAGAGTTCATGTCTCCACAGGGGAAGGCGTTGTGATTTTTCACTGGCTTTCATTTGCGAAGCAATATATGCCACTATCTGCTCTTTCGGCTGTTCTTTGTATGGATGGTAACTCTCAAGCTTTATAAGGTGAAATGTACCATCAATCAATAATGGATCAGAAAAAGAACCCGGTTTCATCCTGCGTCCATATTTATACAGAAGCGGTTCATACGTTTCTGTTACATTCAAATGACTCTTCACCAGCAACCCGGTCTCCTTCAGGCTTGCAGGTTTTCCAGACAGCTCATCAATAATCTTTGTACGAATATCCAGCACCTTTTGCTTTGAGAGTGGATCATCAGGGTCAAGAAAAAAGATAATATCACTTATTTTCACACGTTCCGGCTCAGCAAAACGTTCCTTACTCGACATATAGGCCCTGTTGAGCTTCTCCTCAGAAATAGTGATTTTTGAGTCTATGTCTCTATTTATCAGCTGTTTAATAAGAAAAATCCGTTCTGTTTGTCTCTCGAAAGCCTGAAGAGTGGTATTTTGCTGGGTAAGGATTTTCTGGAGTGCCTCTTCGCCTCCGGCGGCAACTCTTCTTGCCTCAACAATTTTTTCTATACGTTCGGGTTGAACGCTGATACCAAGATTCACAGCACGCTGACAGGCGAGTTCCTCAAGAACCAATTTTTCAAACGCATCTTGACGAATGCTGCGTGCGATATCTTTCGTTACTTCAGTCTTACCATATTTAGTCATCATTGTTTCTCTGATACTGTCCACTAACGCTCCCATAGTTACGGGAGCATCGTTCACCATAGCAATAACAGTCTCACGATTTCCTTCATGCCCTTCAATAATCATATTTTTCCGGCTGCTCTTATTTTGACCGGCAGAACTCATTTCATGGGAACTTCCTGCAGTTCCCCCCATGCCTTTAAAGGCCATTCCATATTGTGAATTTCCAGCTACCATGCAGCCCGACAGAAAAGCAATGATACATATCTTTTTTTTCATTATCATTTAAATCCTTTTGAATTTAATTTAAAAAATCTTCCTTCGCACGACAATCCAGGCAGTATAGTAACTGGATTTTGAGGAATCATTCTCTATATCAGATTCAGAATCGTTATAGGCCAGTCGAATATCCATATCCATTCGCCCTATTTTCCAGGAAAGCTTGGAATTAACCCCCGTTGACGTGGACTCTCCCAGTCCCTGATATAATGAATAATTTACACTGACGGAGGCATTAAGATTCCACTTTGGCCAGCTTGTGTAGGCCTGAATATACCCTGAATAAATATCCTTTCCCAGCAGGGGAACTCCGCTGGATGCTACAGTATATATTTGTTTTGTAATTCTATTTTCGTAGGAAAGTGTACAGGAACTTCCTGTCATCCTGTTGACATTGCCCGAAGCAGTAAAATATGCGAGAAGGCGTTCTTCATCTTCTGCACCTGAATGTCTCCAGTGTTTACTGATTTCTCCCCGCATATTCCGATAGTTAATACTAAAACCGGCCTCATATGATTTGCTGCTATTCAGTACACCTGGCAAAGATCCGTCGAACATATGCTGTTTACTCTGTCTATAACCGACATATGAAGTTATAAATCCATCAAAAAGTGTCATTCTCAGACTCCCCCCCCAACTGGTACCACGCATGGAGTATTCTGAGCTGATGTTGACATAGTCAACAGTGTATTTATACTCCATCAAGGGTTCAGTCAGTGACGGAGGCAGGGGGGGAAGGAAACGAATCTCGTAGCTTTCCCCGACAGGTTCCACCTTGTAATGAACGTCGCGGATCAGCAGCACATGCATATTATTGTCAGAAGGGTCAATCGCACTGACTCGTATGGTCTCTGGATCAACTTGAGTGGAATTCAGGGCAAAACTGGTGGGAGAAGATAAAGTTAACTTATGCTCCTCACCCAGTATTGCTGTACCTCCACTATTCCTGATGTCATTCACTCCAGCCGACAAACCCGTACCAATACTTCCCCAGCGGATTATCTTTGTGTATCCCGTACCCAAAGCAATATTTTTCTGTTCACTCTTTCCACTGAAAGAATTCGTAATTACATAACTGGAATTGAGATTACTTTTCAAACTTTTATAAAGATGATGAGCAAAATCAAAATTGACGCTGTCCACATCATTCACAGCCCCTTCCAAACGTCCTCCACACTGAGAATCCACATTAGTATGATATCTACGATAAGATGCGTGCGAAGTAACATTATAAGGAAGGTCAGCACTCACCTGATTAAACCACTCCCAGCGTTCTCTGCTTTCGTTACAATCTCTCTCGTTCAGTAAAAGCAGATCGTTACCCTCCTGCTTATGCTGGTCAGCATTCCACTTGGACAGAAAACGAAACGAGTCCCATTTTTTACCGAGATGCGCTTCGAAAACATCTTTTACCGTATTACTCAGGCCATTATAGCCGGACGATATGTAATGATTATAACTTCCCTTGACATTCCAGTGAGTAAGAGTGTCGTAATAATAGAGATCTGCACCAAATGTATCGGAGGATACCTTCCATGAGGATATTGTTTCAAAGTGTGTATATACCAGCTGCGATTGCCATGACCGTTCGTGGTATTGCGCCCTTGCTCCCCATTCGTAAACAAGGGCACTGTAACTTCCACCATCTCGATTTCGTATCATTTCATCACTTCTTCCAACATAAAGCTTGAGATTGTAGGGATGATTTGGCAAGAGAAATAATTCCTGCCTGAACTGAAACAGACCACCATTTGTTCCCCAGCTCAGGTTGTCTGACTTACTGCTCTCCTGCCGTTTTCCCAAAGAAATATTCGTTGATAACCTTATAAAATCCGGGCTATAGATATAACCAAATCCATTCAAACCAAGATACTCCTGGAAAAGGTCGCCACTGCTTACGACCGAACGTCTTGCAGATTTCATCTCACGCCCGTCCATCATTCCCTTGAATACAATTTCACCAGAATAACTTATAAATTTTGGTATAAATGCTGCAGCACCCGCCCGTACGTTTTCAACGGTGGTCAAAAGAGACAATATTACAAGAAAAAAGACATGGCAAAACCTATATGTCGATTGTTGAATATTGAATGTTGAATAACCAGCCATATAAATTCACAAAATGAACCTCCACCGGCAAAGCCGGCGGCTTCATGAGAGTCCCTGGAAGGGGCTTTTGTTATTAAACCGCCCCTAAAGGGGCAACCTGTTAATTACAATCCAGCGATGACAACTGACGCTTATCTGAAACTGACTGATGCCGAATATATTTCCGAATTACTTCAAGATCAAGCCCTGCGGTACGTACCATACATAGCCACGTATCCAAAAGTACGTGCCTGAATTCTGATTGTTACTGAACTTTTAATTTAAACGAAATGCACCCTTACCTTTGAGAAAACCAACGATCATGGCAACACTGTACTTCGGGGGAATATTGAGACTCCCCTTCCAAAAGCTCTCAAAAAGACGATTATAATTCCTTTACGTACCGGTGCACCTCTATTTCTTTTTATTCTCAACATCTGTACCCGCATCGTCTTCATTATCTTCAGCCTCCAGCCTCAACTCATCCTGCCATTTTTTAATTTTTTTCTCAGCATTGTCAGCAAGTTCTTTGTCAGTAGGGTATGTACGACCTTCCTCTACTCCAAAACCATAAATATTAACCAGCCGCTCACCAAACTGACTGACAACAATAATAAGAAACTCAATCTTAAATCTTGGATCTGCATACTGCTGAAAGTACTCTACATTATCATAATCAATACTTACACCAGCCGGAAGAAACAGATGCCCGGGCAAAGCACCTGACCCGCCAAACGGAAGGAGCAACTGACCGTCTTTACGAAATATCTGTACATTCTCAAATGCGCCATCAGCCACGTATACATGCCCATTTCTATCAACGGCAACCCCACGTGGTCTGGCAAAGTGACCAAGATTCACCCCTGACCTCCCAATGGTGCTTAATTCATGGCCATCACGATCCATTATAACAATCTGAAACCGTGCAGCATCGCTGATATAGAGCAGTCCGTCAGGACCTATTGCTATACTGGTCGGTAGTCCCAGATTATTTCCTTCCTTGCGTTGCTGTCCGAGCTGACGCAATTTTTTTGCTGTTTTAATATCAAAAACAGTAATATTTCTATTTTTGGCATCCGCAACATATAAAAGCCCTTCGTAAGCAGCGGTATCAAGTGGTTTCCAGTACCCGGCAAGCCCAAAACTTTTGACATACAGATCATTTTTGTCATACATCAGGACTTCTCCTCTCACAGGATCAGACACGAATTTATTACCATCCCCATCACCGCTGACATTCATTGGTTGGATCACTTTTCCAAGTCCCCTGGCTCCCTCCATCCGCCGAAAAGTTTTGTTGTCAAGGTCTATGACCATAAGCGAAGCCTGGGTGTCACAAATATAAATCTTCCCATCCTGAATCATCGCCCCAAAGGGTTTAACCAGCTCAAAATGCTCCTGTTGCCGACCGACAAGAAACGTGTCAAAAGAGGAGGTGGATTCCACAACGTCCAGGGACCCAGTATAACTGTGTAAAAATTGAACTCGCGGCGGAGAGGGAGGTTCAGGAAAGAAAACTGCATTTTCATTTCTCACAATTTTGGTGCCGCTACAACCGAAGAAAAGAAAACTACTCACTATAAGACAGAGTGGTAAGGTAACAGGTGAAAGCGATAATCTGAGGGACATTAAATTCTCCAAAAATTCGATTGACATGATTAAAATTTGTTATATTTACAACTATATTCAATTTTTGATCCAGAAACAACTCTCCCGGTAAAAAAGAACTATGACCTGGCAGCACTATAAGTGCAATCCCGTCACGCTCCAAAGGAGCAAGCGTATACCTTCAATAAAAAGTCGTCAACCGAAAACAGAAAGACAAAGATGTAAATAGAAAGATGGGGCAGAAGAACAGGTTCCTCTTGAGTGAAAAGCCCCAATTATTGAGTGAAAACCCCCTGAAAAGAGTAACACATAACGAATGGAAAAACGCCCAGACAGAGATAACATATTATTATAGCAGAACAAACATTCATATTATCCATTTGGCATGATATTTGTATCAACGTCAGCAATTAGAAATCTAATCTTCTTCTGATGATTGGTTTTGAATAGTACCTGTGAATTGGGGGGAATTCTCTGGTGTGCGGCTTTTTTTTCCGTCAGGGGAGGAAAGCATGGTATGTGGAGGTATTTTTTACTTTACCGACACTATCTTTATATAATTGAAAAATAGGGGAATAATATAATGAAAAAAACTATTCTGTTAGCTGCTGCCTTCGGGTTATTTGCAGCTGGAACAGTTCAGGCCACAGACTCAACCACTGGCTCCCATAATGCAGCGGCTGGTTCGGGTATTGTCGGCTCCAAGCATGACTTGAGTTCGGTGTCCGGACTTAACACCTGGTACGCATCTTCAACTCCTGCCGCAGATGGTGCAAATGCAGGTAGAGAAGATCCTCTGGATCGAGTTTGTATCTGGTGCCACGCACCACATAATACTATGGTCATAGCTGAATCTGGTGGCATTGAATATCTACCGTTGTGGAACCATGAAATTACTACTCAGACTTATACACTTTACGAGAGTGATTTTGGCGAAGGACCTGATCCTTCAGGAATGGGCGGTGTTGGTGTATCTGGCTCCAGTGAGCAATTTGCTGATCGTCACCTCCTGAACGCCAGTGACCAGGGCGGTCTTACTCAGCCCGGTGGCGTATCCCGTCTCTGTCTGAGTTGTCATGACGGCAGTATTGCTGTGAATGAGTATGGTCGTACGAATCAGCGTGGATACTCGCAATCTACTGGTGGAGATTCCATTGGAGCGCAATGGATGATCGGCGGTAATCCTTATGGATTGCTGAATCACCATCCAATCGGCTTCAGCTATACAGCAGTAGCTCTGGCTGATGATGAGATCGCTGATCCATCAACACTAATCGCTGGAAGTGGTAGTTCGGCAATGACTACCATCGGCTCGCTGTTATATGGTGACGACCAAATGGAATGTGTAACATGTCATGACGTTCATAACTCCAAAAACTCTGGTGAAACTTTTCTCTGGATATCTGATGAGAACAGTGCGTTCTGTCTGACCTGTCATCTGAAATAGTAGCTGACAAATCCGAAAAAGTTAGATAAAAACGGGGAAGCTCCTTCGGGAGCTTCCCCTCTTTTTTTTGTTGAAAAAAGGATTGTTTTCAAAGCAACCTGCCGGTACTCTCCAATCCTTCAATAAGCTTTCCAATATACGGTTCATAGTTTTTCCATCTGGCAACCGACTTATTGTACAGAGCTTGCCTTACCTGCCAATCGCTTGAACTCTGAACATTTCTTTTTGTTTTATGAAAGCTGAGGCAACTTTTCTCCCAGCTCAACCCAAGAAATTCAACCAGTTCCTTTATTTCTTTTTCCGGGTTTGAGACAAGAGATTCATACTCCACCGTATGGAATTTGTTTGGAAGAACTGCCTCCCAGTAGTGCATTATTGCACTATACTTCCGGTAATACAGCGACAATGTTTCCAGATCGTAAGAACATTCATTCCCTTCTTCAAAACTCTGAAAATAGTTAGAAAGACAAGTGTCCAGAGGATCCCTGACACAATGAACAATCCTTGCTCCGGGAAAAAGAATTGCGATAAAACCAAGTTCCTTAAAATTCGCTGGCGTTTTATCAACAATTCTACTGATTCCTTCGGGCAATCCTCTTTTTAATTCAAGTAAATATTTTTCTGCCAGAGAACGAATGCAAGAGGGAGAAATCGTCACCAGATTTTCAGGATAATCACCTTTCCCCCCACAGAGTACAGGGAGCTCATTCGTAAGTTTAAAAATTTTATTCAATTCTCCCCTGCCATATATTTGCGAATGAGTGGCGCAGATCTGCTCCACAAGGGTAGTTCCGGAACGGGGCATGCCAACAACAAACACTGGTAATTCAGATGACATTTCATCATGTTGTGGTATAAATCGTTTAAACAAAGATTTTATAAATACTCTGGTATAGCGATCAAGTTCGATGCCCGTTGTAACCCAGCCGACGCCAAGGGTATTGCGTTTCAGCTGATTGGCAAGCTGATAATGTTGAAAAGCTTTTTTGTACAAGGCCAGATCATCATAAATTTTCCCAAGGCCAAAATGCAGCAAATATGCATTTTCATGGCTGAGACCAGCCTTATTCAGCAGAGAATTAAATACGCCAATATCCGGATCATCCGCTGACGTATATTTCTTGTACCTGGTGATAAGGTAATGCGAAAGAGCATCATCCGGAAAATACTCGATACTTTTCCTGAAACATTTTAATCCAGCGACAATATCACCCCGATCTTTCAAGGCCAAACCTAATATTCTATGCGCTTCAGCACATTCCGGCTGCATGGAAAGAGCCTGCTGCAGGGCATTTACAGCACCATTTGTATCCCCGACAAGTCTGCGTACGCTTCCCAGGGCGACATATGCCTCAACATAATCAGGCTGTAACAGAACGGCTTTTACCAACGACTCTTCAGCCTCATCCCAGGCACCTGCTTCATACAGGGAGGTACCATAATTAAAAAAACAAACTGCCGTGTGCGGAAGAACTTCACAACATTTTCTGTAACAGGCCAGTGCCTCCTGCAAATTTCCACGGGAGTGGAGGATATTGCCCAGACTATTCCAGGCATAACCATGGCCAGCATCATTCTTTACAGCCTTACGGAGGCATGCTTCAGCCTGAACGTTGTCCCCCTGCTCTGCTAATTGCACACCTCTTACAAAAAAATGCTCACCTGCTGCGGGATCTGCCATTTTTAGCTTTTTTCTTCTGTTTCTTTTAAATTTACGCAATGACATAATAATCACCTGCAAGACGCATAACTCCTCTACTATCCCTGCATACCGGAGCAGGTCAGAATCATAGAAAATTGACAACAATAAAGTTGCGGAAGACTATTTCAAGTCCATCATATATATTAGGATTGCTACTTCCTGGCATTATTTTTTTTCAAGATCTTAAAAAATCAAAGAAATTGCAGTCAAAAGCGGAAAAAGGTACCCCCAAAACCCGTACTAAATGTGTTGCAATTTTCTAACCTGACACGGACGAAAAATTCTTTGCCATCACCGGAACATCAAATATTCATGCCAAAAGGCAAGCCTCCCCCGACTCCATCCCTAATTGTGTCATATGACCAACAACCAGAATTCCCATTCCAATTCTTTGTCCCGTATTCCCGGTATGTCACGAAGTATGGTACCAAAGGATCACAGCCGTCATGTTAGGGTGTTTACCCTACTCTTTACGGGGGTGTTCACACTAAGGCGATTCCCCCACCCCATAACATACCCTACCACCATAAACTCTCTTCCCAATACACTGCTATTCAATATTATTTTCAGTATATTACAAGATCAATTAAAATTTATCCACATTCTATGTCCTACTGGTTTAAAAGTTGCATGTAAAGGTTGATTTTCTGCTTTCTGACTATAGGCAGGCAAAAAATCAATAAACAATTAGATTCCCCCCAAATCTAATTGTTTTACCAGGGAACTTTTTCAGTCTGATTTTTTCAAAAATGAAGGCCGAAATAGAGAAGAAAAAATGAACTTTACGATATAGAGGAGTATTATGAAAAAGAGGTATACGAGAGCTTTGCTACTCTCAACTCTGACTACCGCCTCGCTACTTGTGGCAACACAGGGTTTCGCTGCCTTTGTCGGCAGTCATCCTGATGTACCGTTACTCAAATGGAATAACCCGGCTGATCCTGGTCAAGGGACCAGTACGGTTTCCCAATATGATGCGTACAGTCCCAGGGCAACCTGTGGTGCGTGTCATGATGAGGCAATTGACGATACAACAGGTACTGCTGCACAGACCGATGGTGTGGCTCAGGGTAGTTATGATGGTAGTGATGATGCGGCTGGAGATAGTGACAGTGTTGCCGCCCCGACAAAAACCGTTACCAAAACCCAGGGTGTTGAAAATCAGTCAACGGGTACGGTGGAGTGGGTAAGCTTTAACACCAAAGCCTATAAACACGGCTTTGTTACTGGTCGTCACTCCCAGCAGGGACGAAATGAGGATTATGGTCACCACCAGCGTCATGCGGTTCATGGCAAATACTGGGCCAACTCGCCCGGTATGTTTGGTAAGTACTGACCCCCTTCCAACCGCCAGTTGGCGGCTAAAAATATCGATCCTCTCAACGAGTCAAATGACCTTAGATCTGCTGAAATGGGGGCCCAGCACTGGACGGAAACCTGTGGTGTCTGTCATGTCGGTGGTGGCTCGCTTGAATATGATCGCGACCTGAACTGGTACTCCGCCGCATCTGCAGGTGGTGATGCCTTTATTATCAGATATGCAGCGCTGGATGATAACAATACAGGTGGTATTGATGAAACCAGCTATATAAATGTTTCTGCCGGTTATATGAGTTCCACAAACAAGGCGGAGATGGATTGCCTGATGTGCCATCTTAACCAATCCAATACGGGTTCTGCCTGGTTGCGAACTCTTGGCTGTGACGGAACAAACAAGGTTGGACCCATCTATGATCCCAGCTGTATTGGTTCGTCCAACGGGTATACTCCTATGGGTCGCACCATTAACACTAGCAAAGAAACCGGTGTCGGCGAATATGACATGTTTAACCGCAACTTTGCCCTTAAACAGTATATGCCCGGTCTGGCCGCCTCCATGGGGGCTGGTGCCAAAGGTACCTTCACCGGTGGTGCTGAACCTAAACTGACCGGTGTTGACTGGGGTGCAACAGGTGGCACTATAAGCATGACTGGCTCTCTTATTGCTGCTACACCAAAGAGCGAAAGTTGTGCAGTCTGCCATGCCCGTGATGATAATACCATGGGACTTCCTAACATGATGGGTATGAAGACCGGCTACGGAAACTTCGATCTTATGTATCGTCCTGATGTACAGGGAGTCCTCACAATTCCTAGTGGAATTGATGGAACCAACCAGGATCTTGACACTGATAACGGTGCTGGCATGCCCAACGATGATTTCTTCCAGGATTTCGGTTGTAAAACCGGTATGGGTAAACGTGCCCATAAAATTAATGCAACCGGTGATACAGTTGGTGCCAACGGCAGATACGGTATGACCCCGCTGGTTCCGTCCACTCTTGATAATGATCCTGCCACTACTCCAAATCCTGGTGATTTAATTGCAGGTAAAATGCCTGATATCGATGTTCATGATACCGGTGGCATGCAGTGCGCTACCTGTCATTACAACCTTGGTTCTGATAAGGCTGAAGGATATGTTAATATTCCCGCACGTACGTCACATGGTATGGACTATCCTGCAGAGCGTATCTACGGAATGGATCATCAGTTTGCCCAGGCCGATTCTTTTCCTGATACAAAGGGAAAAAACAATCTGGATAACGGCGTAACCTGCGAGTCCTGTCATATTGACCAGACTCATCCAAACGCTGGTTCTGCTCCGATTCCAGCCCATGCCGGATTCCCACAGGTTCATATGGACAGAATTGGCTGTACAACTTGTCATGTACCTGAAACCTATTCCGCACCCGGTCGTCTGAAATACCGCGACTGGTCAGCCGGATTCTGGCATCATGCCCAGAAAAACGTACTCGACTGGAACTTTGACCTGATGACCGGTACCCACAATACTGTGCCTTCCATGCACAGATGGGCTGTTAAAGATGCTGTTATCGGTGAAGGAACAGCGAAGATTTATCCTGTACTGCCTTCTGTGCTGCCTACCTGGTATCAGGAAGTTCCAAATGACAACGAATACCGTACTGTCGGCGAAAATATGGCCACTGTCTGTGCTGAAGACGCGACAGGTAATGAGGTTAGAACCGGTATCGATGTTACAGGACTGACAGCAGGTGAAACCTGTGATACTGACGGCGTAGTAGTATTACTGTCCACTACCAATGACGGCAATCCTGATCAAGTGGATGGTAGTGGTGATCCATTCTATGGTGCCTACCTACCTTCACCGGTTAAAACCCGTGATGCATCCATTGTTGCTCAGTATGTTCGCGATAACGGTGCCTGGGACAGTTCTGGAGGTACAGGAACTGAAGGGGCCGGTTTTACAGCAGGCGCTGGTGATGGATATTGTGGACCTGCTCAGACCTGTGTTGGTGGTATTAACAATAGTGCCCCATGTATGGATCGAACAGATTGTACCAAGTTTGATATCCGCATTAACGGTGGCAATACATTCCCGCTGTTTGACGGCTTCCAGCTGGCTGACGGCCTGGAAATTGACACCAAGGCTGAAGTGGAATCCATGATTGCCGCTTTCCAAGAAGGTGTTGGTGATTCTAACGCAACACATGTTACGCATCTGAAGCTCGTTGAAGCCGATTTTGACGTTACTCACGGTATCGTACCTGTTGAATGGGCCCTTGGTGGTTCCCAACGAGGCGGATGTGTGAGTTGTCACTCCAGTAAGGCACCACAGGTTGTAGATATGGTTAATGGTAGCCCTGCGCAGTACTACATGGTACCAAATAGCAAGTATAACGAAAATTCTGTTGGTTTCTTCGAAGGCTATGTTCAACCTATGGATAAAGCCGGTATGATGATTGGCGGTTACGATGTAATCAAAAACTGGACCAACATGTTTGCCGATTTTGACTGTACTGCTTTCTGTGGTATGGGACTGCAGGATGATGATCATTATTTTAACCCATTGACTGGTGAAGTTGCATACGGAACTACCTGTGAAACTGGCTCCATGTTCGGAACCATCGATGAGTGTGTGGGCATGATGACCCAGACCTTCGATGCCGGTATGGGCTTTCCAAGTGGAACAGCCATGCAGATGGGTATGTATGACGGTATCGCAGGATTACAAGGTTTTACCGTTAATACTCTGCAGACCATGGGTACCCTTGACTGTAATCCGTTCGGCGGTCCAATCAGTACCAGTCCAATGCCTGATATGAACGGCAATGGCCTACCTGATGGCAACACCAACTCCTGTCAGCCTGCTCCCGGCCTGTCTCCCGCCTTTGATGGCGCCATGCAGATGATGGGTGTAATTAATTCAGCTGATGGTCTGGCAACGTGTGATGTGCCAAACAACGTCTGTTCAGATGGTTTTAGAAGAAATGGCTATTGTGCCAACAATGATGATTGTCGTGGAGCCATGACGGATGCGGGTGAAATCGCCCATAGTCCAATGGGACTTATCCTTTCCCGGAAAGAAGTTCGCAGCAGGCAGAAGATTGATCTGCAGCAGGGCTATCCTGATAACGACGTTGCACAACCATCCAACATTAGATGGAATCTCAGTGTAACCCAGAATCCAGGAAACTCCAGCCATGTAGCGTCTTGGGATCAGGCTGAATACTGTATTGACAGGAACCCTGCTCTATATCCTAATCCGTTTATTCCCGGAGCAATTCCCTGTCGCAATGTTCCTTATACAGAACTCGAGTGTAATAATGGTGGACTGGCAATTACTGGTTTTCCTGCCTATCCCGCTGGAACCCTACTGACCGGAACCTGGATGGGAATGCCAGGTGGATCTGGCATATGCTCAAGTGCACAAAGTCCTGACGGACAGCGTCATATTATGAATATGATATCCGCTAATCAGTATCTTGGCTATACTACTGAGAAGTTATCGCAGTTGATGACACCAGTGACCAACTACAGAGAAGCTATTCATACTGAACATGTGACCGGCCAGGGCATGAATTGTTCTGATTGCCATTTTGACGGCACAAACCATGATTGGTCCGTCCCTAATATTGGCAGTACTTTGGTTTCAGACACCTTTGCCGGCAGCAGTTATGCCGGAGCAGGAAGTGATCATATTCCAACCACCGATGATCTGTTCGAATTCACTATACATCCCACAAGTGGATACGCCACCTGTACCACAGCCTGTCATATTAGTGGAGTTGGTGCTGTTGCTGCTGATAAGGCCAGGGCCAATATCGT
>Ga0256826_1000589_pt1 | contig 22163 bp, 21 predicted proteins | sample CV79metaG_FD_185975 | JGI IMG/M metagenome (GOLD analysis project Ga0256826, IMG submission 185975) | Hydrothermal vent microbial communities from East Pacific Rise, Pacific Ocean - CV79 | ecosystem: Environmental > Aquatic > Marine > Hydrothermal vents | place: Pacific Ocean: East Pacific Rise...
AAAAAGGAGTACTTATGTTCTATATTGAAGAAGTTAAGTCTGAAATTGTCAAAAAACTTAAACCACTCAATCCCGATAAAATTATTCTTTTTGGCTCTTATTCACAAGGAACAGCTAATGAAGAGAGCGACATTGACCTCTTTATACTCAAAGATAATCTAAAATTAGAAGAGATAAGAGCCTACACAAGAAAAGCGAGAAAAAGCATAAGAGAACTCATCTACAAGTATCAAAAAGGTTTTGATATTTTATCTGCTCCTACACACTTCATTGAAGAGCGAGAAGACTATTTTTATAAAGTAGATATTTTAGAAAAAGGAGAAGTTCTCTATGAACGAGCAGTCGGCTAAAGAGTGGCTCATCAAAGCTTGGCACAATTTATCTAGTGCAAAAATTCTTTACAATGCAGACCACTATACTGACACCATTGCGGTAGAACTTCACTATGCTGTTGAGAAGATATTAAAATCATTTTTAGCTTATGAGAACAGAAAAATACCTAAAAAACATGACCTCAATGAGATTCACAGTTTTATTGTACAGAGCATTAGTTTTAATGAGAGTGAATTTGAGCTTCTCGACATTATCTCAGGCTATCACATTGAAGCCTCTTATCCTCAATATCACAGAGAGATGCCTAACAAAAAAGAGATAGAAGAGGTTTTAAACTTTTCAGAAAAACTCTTTGATAAAGTTTGTCTTATTTTAAATTTAAATAAACAAGAGCTTACTCAGTAAAGATAAAAAATGAAGAATAATAGAATTTTACTTATAACAACGGAGAGTATCTTCATGCGTTAAATTGAACGTTTTTGGTAATTGTTATATTTGTAACATTCCCACTTGGAGAGACTGTGAAAGAACCCCATCTTTGGGACGAGAAAAAAGTTAAGCGTTCAATAAACTTCCACAAAGCCAAGTTATCGTAAAATGTAATTTACGATAACCATAAGGAATAGTAAAATGAAGACTATTTTAGAAAATGCCAAACGACTCTATCGACTCAAACAGAACCAAAAACTTCCAAAATATCAAAGGTTTCTATTTGATGCTATCAAAAACTCCAAAGCCAAAATAACAGGACTCTATGGAAGTAGAGGGGTTGGGAAAACGACACTATTGCTACAGATATTAAAAGAGCTAGAGTTCCAAGATGATGAGAAGCTCTATGTATCTTGTGATCATCCTATGTTTGGGGAAGTTTCTCTTTTTGATTTTGTCGATGAGTTTTCCAAGTTTGGGGGAGAGGTTATCATAATAGACGAAATACATAAAATAAAAGATTTTCAGACACAAATAAAGATGATTTATGATTTTTTGACTATTAAGGTCTATTTTAGTGGGAGTAGTGCAGTTGAGATTACCAATGCAGATTTTAGTAGACGTTATTCGATGTATCATCTGCCCATTTTATCTTTGCGAGAGTTTTTAGAGCTTACTGAAAATAGTTCTCTAGCTAGTTATGGTTTAGAGGATATTTTGTTAAATCATGAAAAAATAGCCAATGAGATAATAGATACACTCCACAACAAAAAAATACTCAAACATTTTAGTCAATTTTTAAATGTAGGAGTATATCCATTTTACTTTGAAGATGAGAGCAGGTATATAGACAGAGTGCATGAGAATATCAATACCATTCTCTATACCGATTTGGTTAATGTGGTCAAGATAGATGCAACTAAAATAGAGTCTTTAAAACGACTGTTGCTTAGTATATGTGTCTCTAATCCACTAGAGATAACCATGGAAAAGTTAGCCAAAACAGTAGGGATTACCAAACCCACACTCTACAAATACATTACCTATCTTGGCAGAGCAGAGCTTCTACACCACATTGTTTTTGATGCCAAACGATTTCAAAATCTACAAAAACCCGATAAACTTTACCTCAATAATAGTAATCTATTTACTGCTCTGTGTATCAATAGCAATATAGGAACTGTCCGAGAGACATTTTTTGTAAGTATGCTCTATAAACAGCACCTTGTTAACTATGCTACTAAAGGAGATTTTTTGGTGGATGAGAAGTATACCTTTGAGGTTGGTGGTAAAAATAAAGGCTTTAAACAGATAGCCAATATTCCTAACTCTTATGTTGTGGCTGATGATATAGAGATTGGATTTGGAGCGAAGATTCCTCTTTGGTTGTTTGGGTTTTTGTATTGATAGAAAAGTAACCATGCAATGACGACACTCTCCGTCGTCATGCAGATGGGAGTTAAAATTTTCTTGTTCCCACGATTTTTGTGGGAATACAGACACCACAAAAATTACCAAAAAACCATCAAGCTCTTCATAATCTCTGGCACTAGAGCATTGCCAGTAAATAGATTTTTTATTCTATTACTAAGTCAGGAATGTATTTAAAGTCACGAATTATAAAATATCATGCAACTTATTGGCATTGTTCATCCACTGGTGTAGGTCGTCCCATTGGTCGTTTTCTATCATGCTTTGGCAGAGTTGAAGCTCTTTGTTAAAGGCTTTCATGGACTCTAACAGATTCTCTTTGTTTTGTCGGAAGATGTCTTCCCACATGTTGGGAGAAGACTTTGCAATACGGCTCATGTCCTTAAAACCACCACCTGCGAGGGAGATGATACTTTGTGGGTCTTCTTGTTGCATGACCGAGTTGGCTAAGGCATAACTTACTGTATGCGGCATGTGAGAGATAAAAGCCGCATGTCGGTCATGTTCTTTTGCTCCCATGAAGACAACTTTAGCATTGATATCATTAAAGAGTTCTATGGCGACTTGGTTTTGTAGTGCTCCACTTTTTTCTTGGTTACAAATAACCATTACTTTTTCATCGTAAAGCTTCTCTATGGCAGCAGAGGGACCAAACTTTTCGGTACCAGTCATGGGGTGAGCTGTGACAAAGTTTTGGCGAATTACTTTAGGGATGGCTTCGTCTATGCGCTCTTTACTACTACCAAAATCAATAATAGTACACTCTTTTTTGACATCGGTTAACGTTTGAGCCGTCTTAATAATGGCATCAACAGGGATGGTTAAAATGATAACATCACAATTTTTAATGGTTTCAAAATCATCGGCTAAGATGTCTATGAGTTGAAGTTCAAGGGCATCTTTTTGGTGTTGTTTGTTGTGGTCGTACCCGATAATGGTGTATTTTTGAGGAAAATTTTTAAGTGACAGACCTAATGAGCCTCCCATGAGTCCAAGACCAATAATTCCGATGTTCATAGCAATCTCTTTAATATTTTTTGAGGATTATACCACTTTTTTAGTGAAAAAAAGATACACTAATATCAATAATTATAGATAGTCAACTCTCTAAGGAAGAATTAACTTTATGAAAAAACTTTTTACTTTATCTGTTGGGCTTAGCTCCATACTTCTTGCTCAAAATATTACATCTATCCAATACAATGGACTACTTCACCTCTCTGAAGAGGTTGCGACTGAAATATCTGGTATCCATATTGGTGATACATTTGATATAAACAAGATTGATGAATCGATTAAAAAATTCTATCGACAGGGATATTTTTCGGACATTACCGTTGCCAATACCCCTGAGGGTGGTTTGGTATACAACTTTGTTGAAAAGTCAGTGATTTCTAAATTGGAAATGAATGGATACAGCTCTTCAGATGAAGAGGAGAATCTTTTTTCTACCATAGGTCTTAGAAAAGGTGACTTGTATGATTCGAAAAAAGTACAGTCTGCTAAAAAAAGACTGATTAAGAAAATAGAATCAGAAGGTTACTATGACACGGTTGTAGAAGTAACTGTTGAGCCTAAAGAAGACAGTATCGCCTTAGTTTTCGATGTTAATAAAGGTGAAAAAATCTATATTGAAAATATTAAATTTTCAGGGGCAAAGAAGTTAGATACTGACGATATAGAGGAAGTTTTAGCAAACCAAGAAGAAGATTTTATGGGATGGCTTCCTGGCTTAAATAATGGGGTTGCACATATGGATCAGCTCTCTTATGATGGATTTAGAGCTAAAGATGTCTATATGCAACACGGTTACTTAGATGCAACGGTCAGTGACCCTTTGATGCGGGTAGATAGTGGATCATACAAAGCAGATGTTACCTATCAGATTCATGAAGGAGATCAGTATCGTATTAACAGCATTGCTATTTTAGGAGCAGTTGAAGGTCTTGATCTTGAAGATGTAAAAGATGAGTTCCGTGCCATAGAAGGTAAAGTCTTTAACATTAATAAACTTCGTAAAGATGTGGCATATTTACAAGAGCAAGTCGCCAATTTGGGGTATGCTTTTGCTAAGGTAAAGCCTAACTTTAACAAAAACCAAGGTAATCATACGGTTGATGTTCAGTACAGCATTGTTCCTGGTAATAAAGTAATTATTAATGATGTTATTATTTCTGGAAACCATACTACTAAAGATAGGGTTATTCGTAGAGATATTTATCTGGCACCAGGTGACGCATTCTCTTTAACTGATTTAAAAGATAGTAAAGCAGCTCTTGGGCGACGTGGTTTCTTTGAAAAAGTAGATATTGAACAACAGCGTGTTGATGCTACGCATATGAACCTTTTGGTAAAAGTAAAAGAGACACCAACTGGTAGTATACAAGCTGGTGGTGGATATGGTTCATTCCAAGGGGCAATGGTAAGTGCTTCGTTATCTGATCGTAATATTATGGGATCAGGTATTAATGCGGCACTCTCATTTGATATTTCTAAAATTTCTGTTAACTATGCTCTTTCATTTAACAATCCTAGGGTTTGGGACAGTGAGTATAGTTTAGGTGCCAATATTTATCAAAATGAGTATGAATATTTGACCTATGAACAAAAAAGTTTAGGAATGGGTATTAATGTTGGTAAGCAATTAAATCGAAATTTATATGGTTCATTGAACTATGCTTATAGTAAAAATAAGACAAAAACAGTGAACAATAGTGATAACCTTGATGCAAGTAGTAATCCAATATATAGCAATGGATTTACCGCTGATGACTTTAACTATGATAAAAGTACATTCTCTTTAGGCTTAAATTACGATACAACTGATGATTATTTTATTCCTAGAGAAGGAATTGTTCTTGGTGGAAATATAGGGTATTCTGGTATTGGTGGAGATCAAAAATTCTTTGATGCTTCAGCTAAATTTGGAGTTTACTATGGACTTGAAGATATTATTGATTATGATTTAATTCTTCGATATAAAATGCGTGCAAATTATTTAAAAGATCAAGGACTAATTTCTAAACCTGAAAAACTTAGAATGGGTGGTATTGGATCGGTTAGAGGATATGAACCATATACAATTACTTCTTATGAAGATGTTAATGGAACCAGAAATCTATTGGGTTCTAAAATGAGTTTAACCAATACAGTAGAAGCCAGTATACCTCTTTCAAAAGCTGCAAAAATGCGTTTGGCTTTCTTCTATGACTATGGTATGATTGGTGAAGATAGTTTCAGTGAAGTTAAAAAACAAGGTTATGGTGTTGCTTTAGAGTGGTTCTCTCCTATGGGACCAATTAACTTGGTTTTCTCTAGAGCCATTAATCCTGATGTACTTGATAGAACATCAAGCTTCGAATTTACAATGGGACGTAAGTTTTAATAGAGACCAATAAGTGAGTATCATATGATATTCACTTAAAAATTGTAATCAGGTATACTCTTTTTATCTACAATACTTAACTCTAGTCCATTCGGACGTTCTAACTCTTCTAGTTTCTCTTCTGCCAAATATAAAGAATCATCTGCAATAATGGTTAAAATATTTGCATCAAGTTTAAAATCAAATATTTTAATAGCCGTTTGATCATATAAAGTTGTAATAATAGTATAGATAAAACTTAGATATTTAATAACCTCTTTTTTGGGAAGAAGTTCTTTGTATTGAGTATAAATTTCTTTTCGATAGAGCCCTTTCCCTCCAAAACGTAAAATCATAGCGGTTAAAAGCAACTCTTTATGGGTAATTCCATAGTTAAACTCTTGCATGGTTACATAGAACGTATGTTGAAACGATTGGTAAATGTTGAAACGGTACCCAATAGCAGAAAGTTCAATGGCATATAAAAGTTGAGAAAGGTACTTATCTTTAATATGATGGTTTTTGCTAAAAAGTTTAAAAAGTTTCTCTGCACTCTTTTTTCGAGAAGGGGTACTAATATGTTGCGTTTCGAAACGATCTAATATACTGATAATACTTGGATTGATGTTGTGTGGAAACTGTTGTTGATGATTTTTTAAAAAGTCATGTAAAAAAACTCCTTCTCTTACACCTACACTAGAAGTAATAACTTTTTTGGCACCAATATGATTTAATATGGCTTGCCAAATGAGGGTTCCCTCTCGAATTGTATCAAAACGACCTTTTGGAAGATGTAAATAGGGAAGAAGTGTAGATTTTGCATCAGAAATGTTGCTAAAGTACTCTTGATGATCTTTTACTTTATAAGAAAAAGCATGAATATTCTCTAAGGGGTAGTTGCTTTTTTTCATAATACCTTTGGCAATGGTTCTGGCGGTACCGCCTATGCCTATGGCTTGCTTAGATTTAAAAGAGTTAGGAAGTTTATCCAACTCTTTTTGAATGAAGGTAATTGCATGGCTTGTATTTTTCCCTTTATCAAAGAAAAGCTCTTTAATTCTAACGGTTCCAATATTAAGCGAAAATGTTTCAAGAATTTTAGAGTTTTGAATAAGAGAAAGATCTGATGATCCTCCACCTATGTCAATGGTAATACCATTTTTGATGGGAAGCAAATTTTGTGCGGCAATGGCACCAAATAGGGCTTCTTTTTTACCATCTATAATCTCTATATCTAATCCTAGCTCTTCTTTTATCCATAAGGTGAATTCTAGTCCATTTGGTGCATCACGTAGGGCAGAGGTTGCCACACAGAGGATTTTGGATACAGGGTAATGTTTTGTGGTTGTAATAAACTCTTTTAATGCTAAGTACGCACGGTTTATACCAATGGGCTGAAGATAGCCATTGGCTTCATATGCTCCCTCTCCAATACGAACTTTACTTTTTCGTTCACAGATTAGATGAAAGCCAAACTCACTACTTTCTTGATATATAACAAGTCTAGCGGAGTTTGAACCTATGTCTATAACTGCAGTGCAGGGATGCATGCTTTTATTATTGTTCTAATTCAAGTTGACTGAATTTAAATTTCAATTCTTCAACGGTTTCAACATTATCAGGGTCTGAGCTAATGCAATCAACAGGACAAACCGCAATACATTGTGGTTCATCGTAGTGACCCACACACTCTGTACATCTATCTGAATCTATAAGATAGATTGGATCGTTCTCTTCTATTGCCTCATTGGGACACTCTTCTCTACATGCGTCGCATGCTATACACTCATCTGCAATTAATAATGCCATTTATCTACTCTCTTATAATTTATTATTTATTCTGTTTTATATCTTAACAAAGCTTATGCTTTATTTAAAAAGTACGATTATTGGTAAGTTAGTGTTGTAAAATTCATATAGATACAAGGAGAGAATTCTTAGTCAGGGTTTTATAATAAATTATGATACATATAATAGATTATAAAACTGACTTTTTAGTTAATCTTTGAGAAGAAATCTGTTAAGTGGAAAGTGAATACTGGCAATACACCCAGACTCTTTTTCTCTATTTTTAAGGTTAATAGTTATTCCCATTGATTCTGCTGCATTTTGAGCAAGGAAGAGACCTAGTCCTGCACCTGTTGAGTCTTGAGATCGTTGAAATGGTGCAAATAAATCTTTATCTAAATCAATACCTGGTCCTTCATCAATAATTTCAATAATAAAATGATCTATATCCATACGTGTTTGAAGACTTACAAGACCACCTTCTGGGGTGAAACGTAAAGCATTTTGTATAAAGTTCTGAAAAATTTGCATAAAAAGTAGAGGTTGAAGGTTAATAATAAAATGCGGTACATTAAAATGGTAGAGAAAATTTCTATTTTTTGATTGTGCCAATAGTTCATACTCTTCTGATTTTGTTGCCATAAGTCGAATAAGATTAATACGTTCAGGTTTTTGGAATTGTGCCCCTTCGGCACGTCCATACTCTAAAATATTATGAATCATTGCATTAAGAGTATCAATAGAGTCAATATTTTGTTGTAAGGTCTCTCGTATTTTATCTTGCTTTTTATATTTCATAAGCGTAATTTGGTTTTTGAGACGCATAACAGCCAATGGAGTTTTAAGTTCATGGGCTGTACCAATATAAAGCTCTTTTCTATAGTTAATAAAGGTTTTAATTTTAGTAATAAGGAAGTTTATAGACTCTCCCAGTTTTGCAAATTCACTTGGAATATCTTTAATACTTAAGGGTTCAAGCATAGATTCATTCATATTTGTAAATCTGCTGGTTAACTCTTCCAGTGGATGAAGTAGTTTTTGTGAAAGTATGGTTGCGAAAAATATAATAAAAATAAAACCGATAACAATCATACCAATAATGATATAGTACATATTTGCAATAAGTTGACGTTCGCTAGTGATATTTCGTTGTATTTGTAAAGAGTATTGGGTAGAGGGATAATGTTTGGTAAGTTTATAATACTCTTGACCATTTTCTGAATAGGCTATAACGTTATGTGTATTATTTTTATGCTTATTATTATTTAAAATTAAAATTTTATAGGGGGATACTTTTTTTAAAAAAAGATTATTAATATTTTGTTCGAAATCTAGAGGACTAGGTTGAGTGGTAACAATATACTCTATATCTTGATGCATTTTCTCTTTTATATTATTCATAAGATTGGTAGAAAAATAGACAGAAAGTATTATGATAGCAAAGATAAGTATTGCTGTCATAAAGACAGCAAACTCAATGACGAAGCGTTCTCTTAAGCTCCTTTTGGAAAGCAAAATCTGTAACCTCTTCTTCGTACTGTTTCAATGGTTGTAATATTTAGTGGTTTGTCCATTTTTTGTCTAATTTGGTTAATGGCAACTTCAATAACGTTTGGTGTAACCAATTCTGGTTCTTCCCAAATAGCATCAAGAAGTTGTTCTTTAGATACAATTTGATCTTTATGCATTGCAAGGTGTGTTAGAACTTCGAAAGGTTTACCTTTAAGCTCAATTTCAGTACCTTCATAGATGATTTTTTCTTCTTCTGGATTGATAATAAGTTCATCAACTTCAATAATGTTTGAACCACCAAAACGAAGTTTTGCTTCAATACGTGTTGTAAGTACCTCAAAGTCGAAAGGTTTTCTTACATAATCATCTGCTCCAGCTCTTAACGCTTCTATTTCACTGTCTCTATCATCTCTTGCAGAAAGGACAATAACTGAAGTCTTAGGTGCTTTTGCTTTAAGTTTTGTGATCATATCAATACCATTACCATCTGGAAGCATCCAGTCTAATAATACTAAATCATAATTTCTAATACCTAAGTAGTATTCACCATCTTTGATGTTCCCCGCTACATCATTTTGATAACCAAACTCTTTAAGTCCGTCAGATAGGGTTTTGCTTAATGTTACTTCATCTTCTATTATTAAAATTCTCATTGTATTTGAAGTTCCTTTTGTTGTATTTTTTTTAATATTATAACACAAAAAAATTATAGTTTAAAGTTTTTTTAAAGAAATAGCGATAATTCGCAAATATTTCGAAAAGATTTTAAATGTTTCTCTATGTTTTGAACTGTTTTGCGTTGTTTTTTGATGTTTTTACTTTTTCCAAACCAAAGAAAGTGCAACAATTGCATTTTCAATAATGGTAGGTTTTGATATTTTGAGGTGTATTTTTACAATACTTGAGTGTTTTTCTAGAAGTTCATCCCTAATTTCTTCTAGGGCATCTTCTAAAAGTTCATATTTATTACTATGAAAAAGATTTTCTATTAATGTAAGTATATCAACATAGTTAATAAATTGACCATCGCTATAAAAATAGTCAAGTTCAAGGTCAACAATAACTTTTTGTTTGCTTATTCTTTCAAAGTCTAAAATACCAATAATAGTTTCAAAGGCAAATGACTCAATATGAATGGTTAAATAAGTGTTATTATTGATATTTGACAACTTATACTACTTTTGTCTCTTCTTTGTTAAAGAGCCGAACAATATTAGGAATATGTTTATAAAAAATAACAAATGCAATAATCCAAACAGGAGTATGCGCATAAATACCTGGAATTTCAGGATGAACAACATAAGATGCAATAAGAAGCGTAATTAAACCTATTAGAGAGGATAATGAAGAGATCTTTAGTATCTTTCCTCCAATGAACCAAGCAGCAATAGCAATGAGTGAGGGAATAGGAATAAGTACCATAAGTACACCAAAGCCTGTCGCAACTCCTTTTCCACCTTCAAAACCTAAAAATGGGCTATAACAATGTCCTAAAACACTTAAAACAGCAATGGTCCAAAGTACAGGTGCTTCTGCACCAAGTAACATAGCAACAAATATAACAATGGCACCTTTACTTGCATCGAGTGCAAAGGTTGCAATGGTGAGTTTTTTAGCCAAGTGAGGAGCTTTTTCTTTTAGAACTCTGAGGACATTTGTTGCCCCAATATTCCCACTTCCTTCTTTTCGTACGTCAACGCCTGCAAATACTTTTGCAAGGATAAAGCCAAACGGTATCGCTGCTAGTAAATATGCAATAAGATAGAGTAAAGTATTTCGTGTTGTTAAAATATTAATTACTGTCTCTATTATAATATTGATTAAATCCATTAAAATCTCCGTAAAGTGTAAATTATAGTCGCAATTTTAACTAAAAGTATGGTATTTTTTCCTAAATTTAAAATTATCTGAAAAATATTGAGGTTACTATGAGTATAGATTATAGAGTAGAGATAGAACGTTTAAAAGAGAAATTAGATGTAACCGTTGTGGGACACTATTATCAGCGTGATGAAGTGTTTGAAATGGCTGACATTACAGGTGACAGTTTGGAGTTGGCAAGAAAATGTAAAGCTGACAAAAATCCATGGGTAGTTTTTTGTGGGGTTGGTTTTATGGGGCAAAGTGTAAAAGTTATTGCGCCAGAGAAACGAGTGCTTATGCCAAAAATTGCGTGTTGTGCCATGGCACGTATGATTGATGGGTCATATTTTGATGATTCTGTTAACTATATGGTTGAAAGAGGAATTCGAAAAGAGAATATTTTACCCATTACTTATATTAACTCGGATGCTACAGTAAAAGCAAAAGTTGGTGAGATGGGTGGAATGGTTTGTACTTCATCGAATGCTTATAAGATTATTGAAAAAGGCTTAGAGTCAGGGAAAAAGATTCTTTTTGTTCCAGACAGATGTTTGGGACAAAACTTTGCAAACTCTATGGGCTTAAAATCATGTGTTATTGGTGAGGGTGAATGTGATCCTAAAGAGGCAGATGTTATCTGTTTTAATGGTTTTTGTTCGGTACACCAGTTGTTTACATTAGATGATATTGAGTTTTATAGAAATAAATTTCCAGGTATTAAAATAGCGGTGCACCCAGAGTGTGACCCTGCTATTGTTGATGCTTCTGATTTTGCTGGTTCTACATCTCAGCTTATTAAGTATGTGAATGATTTAGATCCTGACGAAAAAGTTGCCATTGGGACAGAGTACAACTTAGTAAACAGAATGCGTCAAGGAAATACTTATGTTCTTTCTTCTACCAAGCCTGAGTGTCCTACCATGAATGAAACGACATTGGAAGATTTATATTTGACGTTGAAGTCGATAGAGGATGATGCTCCGATTAATGAGATAGTGGTGGATGAACATACGGTTAAGTATGCGAACTTGGCGTTGGAGAGAATGTTGGCTATAAATTAGATAACTTTTAAAATTTCGTAGGGTACGGCTTTAGCCTACCGTCAAATTTATTATTATTTTACTAAAAAAGTTTGATTTTTAATAAATTTGGTTTGGACGGTAGGCTAAAGCCATACCCTACGGTTTATTTGAATAAGATACTATTTAATTCTAAAAAATGTACTTCCTGAACCTGAAAAATACCAATCTTTTGGAGCAACATCTTTTAATTCTGGATAAGCAATTAGCGAAGCTTTATACAAATCATTTGCTTCAATAGCGTCTACTTTACTTAAAACTTCTTTTGATGACAATGTCTCCCACCCTTCAAAACTTGTAGGTTCGATTTTATCGAACAAATTTTGCTTAAACGTCTTATAAACCAAAGGTGTATCACAATGAATCTTAGGCATAAAAAGCTCTATCTCAAAGGCTTCATCTTCAAATGGTTCAACCACCTCCCCAAATCCACTAACATTAGCAGAATCATAATCATACACAAAAAATGGGATATCCGCCCCAACAGTTGAACCTATTTTAGCTAGAGTAGGGATGTCGATGTCAAGTTTCCAAACTTCTTTAAAAAGACGCATAAACGCACCTGCATCTGAACTACCACCACCAAGACCTGCACCTGAGGGGATGTTTTTTTCAACTACTACTTTGTAATATTTAAAAAAATCTGTTTGTAAATCAAGAGCCTCATCCATGGCTAAAAAAGCTTTATAGATGGTATTGGACCCAACAGGAACATCTCCACAACCCTCTATGGTAAAAGTTTCACATTCTTGAGGTACAAAACTAATGGTATCGAAAAGCTGAGGTACTTTTATAAAACGTGAAAGTAGGGTATGGTAACCGTTGTTATGTCCTGTAATTTTTAGAAAGGTGTTTATTTTTGCGTGGGCTTTAATGGTCATGAGGTTCCTTTGATTTTTTGTCGGCTGAAGCCAAGCCTACAGCTTCCAACCGTAATTTCAGTTCAGGACTTGTAGGGTTGGCTTTAGCCGACACATTATAAGATTAAGAGTTAAACTTCTCCACTCGATTTAACTTATACTTTACTTCCCCATTAATTATTTCAATAATAGAAAAGAAATTCTCACGTTCTACCCAATACTCTCCATCTTCTTTAGTCTCAAAATATTCCAAGGTGAGCTTTTTCCCAAGCTCCATATACTCTTCATCTCCTGTATAAATATTTTGAGGTATTTTTAGAAACTTTAATGGATCAAGGGCTTTTTCGTTGTCAAAAGAAAATGCACCTTCATAGTCTCGTCTTAGGCTTGATAGGGTAGCATCTACTCCTAACTTATCTGCAACTATTGCACCCAGTGAACGAATGTATGTTCCTTCTGAAACCACAGCTTCAAAGTGTATAAATGGGTGATTGTAATGGATGAGATGAATATCATAAATAGTAGAGGTAATCTCTTTTAGTTTGACTTCTTCACCTGCTCTTGCTAGGTCATAGGCTCGTTTTCCATTTACTTTTTTTGCTGAAAATTTTGGAGGGTAGTAGGTTAGTTCTCCTCGTAAACTCTCTAATGCTTGGTATATTTCATCTATGGTAAATTCTGGTGCATCTTTTACTGAATCTACATTTTCAATGTCCAAACTTTGAGAGTTTGCGCCTAGCCATAAGGTAGCCGTATAGGCTTTGGGTGTTTTTTTTAAGTACTGAAACAGCTTGGGGTATTGACCTGTGGCAACGATGAGGCAACCTGTGGCAAAGGGATCTAAGGTTCCCGAAAAGCCTACTTTTTTGGTGTTGTATTTTCTTTTGACATAACCCATGTAGCCGTTTGAGCTTCTAAATATGGGTTTGTTTACTACGAAGAGTCTATTCATGATTACCTTATGTAGGGTGTAGTCCCCGACTACACCGTGTTATGTATGTTTAGTATTTTATTGATATTATTTTCATTTGACGGTGTAGTCGGGGACTACACCCTACAAATTTATACCGATTGTACAAAAGAGCTTAAAATTTCTCGTTTGCTTCCACCGAAGTTGATTTTTAGTTTGTACTCTCTACCTGATTTAGTGGCACTTTGTACACGACCAATTCCAAAGATTTTATGTTTAACCAAATCACCTTTTTTAAAGGTAGGCGCTTGGGTAATTTTTAGTATTTCACCTTGAATAAGTCCTGCTTCTCCTAAAAATCGACTTTTATCTATACGTTTACGTTGACCTTTATAAAATCGACTATCGACATAACAAAGGGTAAGGTCAGATTTGGCACGGGTAATAGCAACATACCCTAATCGTCGCTCTTCTTCCATATTACAACCGTCACCCAGTAGGGGAAAGAATTCTTCTTCTAATCCTATAACATAGAGATGTTCAAACTCTAAACCTTTTGATGCATGTATGCTCATAATTGTGATGGCATTTTCATCGAGTTGATCTTGTTCACTTTGCAAAGAGATATCATTTAAAAAGGCATCCAGTGTAATATTAGGATTTTTCACAATGGCTTCTCTAAAGTATCCATAAAATTCGTCAATGTTAAGAACTCTCTCTTGTCCATCTACCATAGCACCATAAAAATTTTTCATACCAATAAGCTCTTCAAATAGCTCTAAAAAATTATAGAGAGAACTCTCTATTTCAGTGCGTAATGTTTCAATATGTTGGGTGAATTCTTTTAACGAATTTGCTGCTTTTTTACTAACAATAGTTGCCAGCTCTGTAATATCGTGATGGTGAATAAGAGAAAAAATTGAACATTGCTTTTCAAATGCAGCTTTTTTGAGTTTCTCGACAGAGACTTTTCCAATGGCACGTTTTGGTTTGTTAACAATACGCTCTAAAGAGAAGTCGTCATTAGGGTTAGACAAGACTCTAAAATAAGAGATAATGTCTTTAATTTCGGCTCTATCGTAGAAACGCATTCCCCCAAGAAGTTTAAAGGGGAGTCCCTCTTTTGTAAAACCTTCTTCCAGTGAACGAGAGAGGGCATTAATACGGTAGAGAACAGCAATTTCATCGGATGATACACCTTGTGATAATAGAACCTTTATTTCTTTTGCAATAGCCCTAGACTCTAAAGATTCATCAAGAGAATGAAATAATTTAACATCGGGTCCATCACCTTTATTAGAAGTAAGCTTTTTCCCAATACGTTGAGAGTTATGCTCTATTAATTCATTGGCTGCTTTTAAAATAGGGGATGTAGAACGATAGTTTATTTCAAGTTTAACGGTTTTTGTTCCTTTGAAATAGTCAGAGAATTCAAGGATATTACGTATATTTGCACCTCTCCAACCATAAATACTTTGATCATCATCACCGACAACACAGAGGTTATTATGTTCTGACGCAAGTAGTTCTAAAAGTTTAAATTGAAGTTCATTGGTATCTTGGTACTCATCAACCATGATATATTGATATCGGTTGGAAGTCTCTTTTCTTAAGGCATCATTCTCTTTTAAAATTTGATAGGTAAGCATAAGCAAGTCATCAAAGTCTACAAGATTGTTTTCTATAATTTCTGTTTCATAATCTTTATAGATCGTTGCAATTTTTTTATAGTCGGGTAACTCTGCTTTTTTTGTGATTTCATCTGCTGAGAGAAGGGTGTTTTTGTATTTTGATATTTCAGAATTTATAAAAGCAATGTTAAGATCAATTTTATGCTCTTTGGCAATTCTTTTGATAATGCGTTTTTTGTCGTCTGAATCTATAATTACAAAGTTGTTTTTTCGTCCTAATTTTTCAATATTAAACTTTAAAAATAAAAGACCAAATTTATGAAAGGTACAAAGAAGAGGCATAGAAGAGGTATGTGTGTTAATGAGTGCATTAGCACGTTCACGCATTTCTTTGGCTGCTTTGTTAGTAAATGTCAAGGTTAATGTATTTTGAGGATCAATACCAACTTCAGCTATAAGATAAGCTAATCTTGTTGTTAGGGTTTTTGTTTTTCCACTACCGGCTCCAGCTAAAATAAGTAGCGGACCATCAATATGTTGAACTGCTTGTTGTTGAGCTTCATTTAGAGCTTCTATTACTTTTTGCATGCTATCACTTTTTATAGTTATTATATCACCTTATAGATTAATTTTTAATATATCTTAATTTTTTAGCGATTTTGATAAGTAAATATTATAAATAAAAAAATATTTGTTCAACTTATGAAGAGTTTTAAATATTATTTGATATAATAATTTTAATATAAATTATAAGGGATGGTAATGTTAAAAGATTTTGTAAAAATGGAGACGTTTTTGACCGTTGCACGGGAACGAAGTTTCTCAAAGGCATCAGCTAAGTTGGGTATTTCTCAACCAGCAGTGACACAGCAAATTAAGTATATTGAAAATTATCTTGAAGCGAAAATTATTGATCGTAAAAAGAATGGTATAAGACTTACTCCAGAAGGTGATGAGCTTTATAAGGTTGTTACGCAACTTGAGAAATCTATTTTAAGTTTGGAAAAAGATGTCTTAAAAATCATTAAAAAAGAGATGACTTTTAGATTGGCAGCTTCGTATACGATTGGTTCTTATGTTATACCGGGTGAATGTTTAAATAGTATTGGTGAGAGTATTGGCAATGATGTTACTCTTAGTATTGATGTAACCGATAAAATTATTACAGGTCTTAAAGATCGAAAATTTGATGTTGGTCTTATTGAATCACCAATTTTTGATGATGGATTAATTTACAGAGAGTGGTTTGATGATGAATTGGTTATTTTTTCAAACACACCACTGCCTAAAACAGTGAATACAGAAGAGTTATATGACTATAAATGGGTATGTCGTGAAGAGGGGTCTCACACAAGAAAACTCATTTCAGAAGTATTTGAAGAGTTAGGTGTATCGTGTAAAAGCTTTAATGTTTTAAGTGAAGTGAGTAATACTACGGCAGCATTGCAAAGTGTTAAACGCGCGAGTAAAGATCCTGGGCAACCAACGGTATCAGTTATTTCTAAACATGCTATTGCGGATGAAGTTGCGAGAGGTGTACTTTTTGAATCGAGAATTTATGGATTTACCATGAGTCGTAAGTTTTACATTGTCTATTCAAAAGAGAATAAAAACAATGTATTTATAGACAATGTGGTAAATTATATTTTAGCGGGTAAATGCTAATAGAAATTATTTTTTCTGTTTCTTAAGAAGTTTAGCATTCTCTGGGTTATTTAATAATGCACTCATTGAATCTACTTCTTCTCGCTCTTCTTCTTGAGAAGAGCTAATATTGAGTAAAATTGGATACTCTTCTACAAAAAGTTGTTTTATTGCAAGTAGAGGAACTTGAACCAATGCCCCAATATTTTCTGCACCAAATCCAGCTTCAAATGAGATAGTCTCTTCATTGACTGTCGAACTTTCAAATGAGTAGTTGGCTAACATAAAAAGTGTTATTTCGGGTAATGATTCTCGTAAATCAGATGGTAGTTCTGGATCAAAAGCAACTGCTGCAATTTCACATGCTATACCAAACTCTTGATTTGCATTAAAGAGATACTCAATGGTATGCAAAAGATGCGCTCTCATCAATCCTTTAAATTCTTGGGTATCTAAATTTTCTAATGCCATATAACTCTCTCCTATGTAATCGTAACGCTTTTTTTAATTTGGAATCCTATCATAGCATTCATTAAAGCAAAATTTGAAAAAGATTTAATATCTTCTTTTCTAATATCTTTTTGTATTAAAAGTTTTTTAGCTAAGAGTTGTTCTCTCATTGTGCCGTTGAGTAAAGGTTTGGAAGGTGTAATCCAATTGATACCATCATAAAATGCAATATTGGCAATAGAAGTATCGGTTAAAAAACCATTTTTTTCTATGATAATCTCATCATATTTTTTTTCCATAAGTCTACTTATTTCGTCTCTATTATCGTATTTATACATATAACTCAGGTCACTTTTTACTATCTTTATGCTATTAATCTCTTTTGCTTGATAGGGAATATACTTGATAGAAATAATCTTCTTATTAAAAAGAACACGACAACGAAAAAGTCCTTTTTTAGGAGGAGTAATCATCTCCTCTAGCATGATTTTTTTTCTTTCTTTAAAAAGTTCTAATCTACTTTGGTTAAAACGTTGATTGTGCCACTCAATATTGAAAATTTTTCCATTTTCTATTTTAATGGTTTCAAAGAGTAGCGTTTCTGAGAGATTTTTTTTCATAGCTTATTATTATTTATTGAAACAGTTCAGTTGATAAGTAACGTTCTGCCGTATCACATAAAACAGTGACAATGACTTTACCTTGATTTTCAGGACGTTTCGCTATTTCATAGGTGGCTGCAATATTGGCACCTGCAGAGATACCGATAAGTAAACCTTCGGTAATGGCAATTTCTCGTGCCATTGAAAAGGCTTTTTCATCACTAACGGTTATTACTTCATCATAAATATTGGTATTTAAAATTTCAGGAATAAATCCTGCACCAATTCCTTGAATTTTGTGTGGTGCTGCGGTACCACCAGATAGAACATTGGAGTTACTCGGTTCAACAGCAATGGCTTTAAGCTTAGGAAGATGTTCTTTTAAAACTTGGGAAGTTCCCGTAAGGGTTCCTCCTGTTCCCACAGCGGCTACAAAATAGTCCAGATTTCTTTCTGTGTCTTCTAAAATTTCTAAGGCAGTTGTTGCTCTATGAATAGCAGGATTATCAGGATTATTAAATTGTTGAAGCACAACACCATTTAACTCTTTTGCGAGGTTTTCTGCTTTTGTAATGGCACCGTGCATTCCTTCTTCTGCCGGAGTGAGCACAATTTTAGCGCCCAAATGGATTAAAAGCTTACGTCGCTCAACACTCATAGATTCAGGCATGGTCAGCAATAATTTCAAGCCTTTGGCGGCACATACTGCTGCCAAACCAATACCTGTATTGCCTGATGTAGGTTCAATTATTGTGGTATTTTGAGTAATCTTACCCGATTTGATTGCTTCGTTTACCATGTTCATTGCAATTCTATCTTTAACCGATGAGGTAGGGTTCATAAACTCACATTTACCTAAAATGGTTGCTCCTGAGAGTTCAGAGAGTCTATTTAGTTTTACCAAGGGAGTATTTCCTATTAAATCTTCGATGTTATTTGCAATCATGATTTGTCCTATTCAATATTAGATGATACTATAGGCGAGTGTTTCTCCCGCATACATTGGGACTACTGTACCATATTTTTTAGGAACTACAAATGTTTTCTTCTCTAATGTAATGGTTTTTTCACTTATGTTAATATTTTTGTAGATTTTTTGGGCATTATTTGAAATAAATGCTTGAAGATTTTCTACGTTTGAGTGTTCAATAAATAGTTCAGTTAACACTTGTATCGCAATGGGTGCGGTAAAAACTCCTGCAGCACAGCCACAAGACTCTTTTGCATGTTGTGGATGTGGTGCAGAATCAGAACCAAACATTACTTTAGGGTGACCCGCTAAGGCTACTTTTCGTAGGGCTTCTCTGTCCTCTGGTCTTTTTGCAATAGGTTTACAAAAAAGATGTGGTTGCAACATCCCTCCAGCAACATCATCAAGGGTAATTAGTAAATGATGAAGGGTAATCGTAGCATAGAGGTTTTCAAACTTCTCTAGTGCCTCGACACTGGCTTTGGTCGTAATATGTTCCATGATAATGGTGAGTTTAGGAAAGTTAGTTGCTAACATTTCATAAATAGAAACAAATTCTGCTTCTCTGTCCATTACAAATCCATTGGTTTCTCCATGAATACAGAGTGGAATTTCAAGTTCACTCATTGCAGTAAGTGCAGGGCGCAACTCTTCGACATCAAATCCACTAACACCACCTTCTGAGTTGGTAGTTATTCCTGCAGGGTAAAGTTTAATGGCTGTCAGTTCATTTTGGATTGACTCTAAAAACTCTTTGGTGTAACTTGGTTTGAAAAAGAGCGTCATATAGGGTGTAAATGTATCGTTACCAATGGCATTAGTAATTCTACCTTTATAGGCTAATAGCTCCTCTTTTGTAGAGACAGGAGGTACAAGATTTGGCATAATAATTGCTCCTGAGAAGTCTCTAGAACTAAGAGGTGCAACGGTTTTTAGCATATCTTCATCACGTAGGTGTAAGTGCATATCGAGGGGAGAGTTTAGGGTTATAGACATGGGTTGTCTCCTGTATTAAAATTTGAGTATTTTACCTAGTATATGCTTCATAATCTTTAATAACATAAAAATCACTCTTCTCTTTAGGAACTAACCAATATTTTATTTTAAAAGGTTTACGAGCTAAACATACTATTTTAGGTGGGGTATATCTGATAATTGGATAGTCAATCCCCCCATCAAAAAGCTGATTACATCGTAAAATTCTTAGCCCACTTTGGATAAATGCTTTATCTGCTCGATTAAGCTCAAAATGCCATTTTGCATACTCTGAACAAGTAGGGTAGTAGCGACAACTTCCGGGAAGTAGACGAGAAATATATTGGTAAGCGTTAAGTGGAGCCAGATAAAATTTTTTCATAATTTGCATTGTATCAAACTGAGGTTTAATTAAAGCCTTGTAAAAAAAATAGGATTTAAATCTCATAATTAATTAAAAAATAAGCAATTAAATTATTAAAAAATGTTATTATATATTTAAAATTATTAAATTACAGAAGGATATAATATGTCAAGTTTACTTATAAATATGGGACTTTGTCTACTGGCTGCGGGTGTGGTTGGACTTGTAGCAGGTTGGCTTTTAAGAGGAGGATGTCATGAACGAATAGATGAAAATAATGAATTATGGGAACGAAGATTAACGAACAGTGGTGATGAATGGGAGAATAAGCTTCGTGTACGAGAGGAGAATCATTTTAAACAATTAGAAAATAGAGATAGAGAATATAAAGAATCTCTTCAATCTTCATTACTTTCAAATAATAGAAGTAAAAGTAGTGAAAATGAGTTGATATCTTTACGACATAAGTTGTCAGAAATGGAAGAAGAGCGTATGAAAAGTGATAAAGATTGGCGTTTGGTACTTGATGACATAGAGCAGGGGTTAAAAAGTAAATTAGGCAGAAATGAATCTTTACATAAAGAAACTAAAGAAGCATTAGAAAAAAGTTTAATAGCTTTAAATCAATGTAAAAACAATAATAATTTAAAAAATAGTGAAATAGCTAAAATGGAGAAAAAACTTCATAGAAAAGATGAAGAGTGGAATCAAAAACTTCAAACAGTAGAGTTACGTTGGGTAGATAAGGTAGAAGTATGTGATAGTGAATCTAATACAATTTATGAAGAGTTAAAAAGAGTAAAGAAAAAATATGATAAAGCAGAAGTAGCAGCTGAATATGCTAAGAGTGAATTAAAATCAAGTCGTAAAAAATGGGATGAAAAAATTAAAAAGTATGAGTTGAAATCAGAAAAAGTAGTGTTAAAATCACAAAAAAATATTGCTCCATTGGATGTTACATATTTTGCAAGTACGTCAAGTGATGATTTAAAAAGAATTAAAGGGATAGGTGCTGGTATAGAAAAAAAATTAAATGAGTTTGGTATTACAACTTTTGCACAAATAGCATTATGGACAGAAGAAGATGTAGAGACTATTAATCAGATACTCTCTTTTAAAGGAAGAATTGAAAGAGAGTTATGGAGAGAGCAAGCCAAAGAGCTTATGGTGTAATGATTTTTCCATTCTGAACGATGTAAGAAGCTGACATATTTACAGCATGATAAATGGTTGTTCCATATTTTTTACTATAGTATTGCAGTAAAATTTTCTGTAGGATAGGCTCTATGGAAGGTGTTAGCCAACCATTGTTTGTTAATACAATCATGTTCTCTGGTTTTCCTTCATACAGCTTTTCAGAGGTGGCTTCAAAACAGATTGCATTCCGATAGAGTATATTATCGATTTCATAATCTGTAAAATTGGCAGAAGCAACATAATCAGGTGCACCATCAAAAAAGAGTTCATTAATAATCTCACCCATGAAATCAGGGAGAGGATTTTCTTCTCCAAATGGAACCAGCTTTACTTTGTTCGCTATTTGATATTTTCCTTTTTGAAAAATATAAGTAGAGTTTCTAGGAATATTATTTTCCCAGTAGAGTCCACCCAAAACAATAGTAATATCATGAGAATAGTTTTGTAACGCTTCCATAAGTTTAGGTTGTTTGTTTAAAAAAAGTGCAAAAATAGATTCTGGAAAAACAATAACTTTTTTCTTAAGGCTAATTGCTTCTCTAATGCTAATAAAGACTTCATCTATATGTTTAGATTTTAATGCATCATTCCATTTGTCTTGTACATTGGTATGTGTACCATGAATAAGAATGGTGTCGTTGACTGTTTTAGATGCTTTAAAATGGTTTGAAAAAGGATATGCAGTTAAAATAATGAAAAGATAGATTAATTGTTTTTTGTAAATAGTTAAGACCATTGAGAGTAAAATAAGTGCAAATTGC
>Ga0256826_1000590_pt1 | contig 22118 bp, 20 predicted proteins | sample CV79metaG_FD_185975 | JGI IMG/M metagenome (GOLD analysis project Ga0256826, IMG submission 185975) | Hydrothermal vent microbial communities from East Pacific Rise, Pacific Ocean - CV79 | ecosystem: Environmental > Aquatic > Marine > Hydrothermal vents | place: Pacific Ocean: East Pacific Rise...
TCTTTACCACTTAAAAGTGCTAAAGCACGAGAGCTTTCTTTTGCTTTTTGTAAAAATTGTTCCATAGTCGTTCCAGTGATAGAGGTGAATACACCTAGTTTTTATTGTAGTAATTATAGCTAAGAGATGGTGAATGATGGAGAGGCATGTACATATTAAAGTGTTTATAAATAAATTTACTTGGCGTAACGTTCTATGATCTTAACAATACGACCATGATCTTCTTCATCTGCCACTTCTGAAGGGGTCATGCCGTCACTATTTTTCTGAGTGTTTTTGGCACCATTTTTGAGTAAAGTCCAGACTACATCCTCGTTACCAAGGCCAGCAGCAAGATGTAAAGGGGTGTTGTTTTCTTGGTTAAGGACATTGAGTTTTGCGCCGTTTTCAATAAGCAGTTTGACAGCACTTGAACTACCACCTTCTGCTGCTTTATGAAGCGGTGTATTGCCAACATTATCTGAGACATTAACCTTAGCTTTATGTTTGATCAACTCCAGAATAAGCTGATTGCGTCCTAGATAAGCTGCTAAGAAGAGTGCTGTTTGACCATTTTTCATCTGCGTATTAGTCGGTGCTTTGTTCTTTAAAAGAAAAGCCACCATCTCGTTTTGCTCATTATAGACAGCAAGGATCAGTGGTGTTTGTGCATATTTTTTATTTTGAAGATTAATACTGACTCTAGATTTAAGAGCAGCTTTTACACCTGCAATATCTCCTTTTTCTGCGGCTTCGTGGATCGGAGCAGCAAAAAGGAGTGTTGCTGATGTTACTAATAAAATTATCATTTTTTTCATAAAATAGTCCATAAATAGATACGATTTCAAACCATAAGTTTTTCTTATACTGTATTATTGGTTTAGATTATATATTTTAACGATATTGTCTGAAAAGCTGGGTTAAAGGGGATAGTTTTTTTGAAAGAAACAGCCCAAAGGCTGTTTGTAAAAGTTAGTCGATCTCAGCGTCGATGACATCATCATCAGCTTTTTTAGCTGACTCAGATGCTTCTGCACCGCCTTGCTCTTTTTGGTACATCTTCTCAGCAAGCTTGTGGCTTACCTCTGTCAATGTCTTGACCTTCTCTTCGATCTGCTCTTTAGTCGCAGACTCATCTTTAAGGATCTCTTTAACACCTTCAATAGCTGCTTCGATCTCCTCTTTGTTCTCTGCTTCGTCACCCGCTTCAACCAATGCTTTTTCTGTTTGAACAACAAGAGCATCTGCTTGGTTACGTAGGTCAACAAGCTCTTTACGCTTCTCATCTTCAACTTTGTTCTTCTCAGCATCTTGGATCATTTGGTTGATCTCATCTTCACTGAGTCCAGAAGATCCAGAGATCGTGATTGACTGAGACTTACCCGTACCCTTGTCAGTAGAACTTACCGTCAAGATACCGTTAGCATCAATGTCGAAAGTCACTTCGATCTGTGGCACACCACGTGGTGCTGCTGGAATATCACCAAGCTCAAACATACCAAGAGACTTGTTGTCTTTAGCAAACTCACGCTCACCCTGAACAACACTGATGCTTACTGCAGGTTGGTTGTCTTCAGCAGTTGAGAATACTTGAGATTTCTTAACAGGAATCGTAGTACCTTTCTCAATAAGCTTTGTTGCAACACCACCTAGTGTCTCAATACCAAGGCTTAGAGGTGTAACATCTAGAAGAAGAACATCTTTAACATCACCTGTTAAAACACCACCTTGAATCGCAGCACCAAGAGCAACAACTTCGTCTGGGTTTACTGACTTGTTTAACTCTTTACCACCAAACTCAGCAGAAACCTTCTCTTGTACAAGTGGTACACGGATCGATCCACCAACCATGATAACTTCATTGACTTCACCTTTATCGAGGTCAGCATCTTTCATCGCGACACGGATGTGATCAATTGTTTCAGCAACAAGTGCCTCAACCATACCTTCAAATTTTGCACGCGTAAGCTTAACAACAAGGTGTTTAGGACCTGTTGCATCTGCTGTAATAAATGGAAGGTTGATCTCTGTCTCAGTTGAGCTAGAAAGTTCCTTCTTTGCAGTCTCTGCCGCATCTTTAAGACGTTGGTGTGCCATCTTATCCGCTTTAAGATCAATACCATTATCGTTTTTGAACTCAGTTGCTAAGAAGTCAACAATCTTGTTATCAAAATCATCACCACCTAAGAATGCGTTACCATCTGTTGAAAGTACTTCAAAAGTACCATCACTGATCTCTAGTGTTGTCACGTCAAATGTACCACCACCAAGGTCATAAACAAGTACGTTCTCTTCCGCTTTTGAGTCAAGACCATATGCTAGTGCAGATGCTGTTGGCTCATTGATAATACGTAAAACGTTAAGACCTGCAATCGTTCCCGCCTCTTTAGTTGCTTTACGCTGAGAGTCATTGAAGTATGCTGGTACAGTAATAACTGCGTCCGTCACTGCTTGGCCAAGGTATGCTTCTGCATCTTCTTTGAGTTTACCAAGAATCTTTGCAGAGATCTCTTGAGGTGTGTAGACCTTACCTGCAACATCAACTGCTGCCATACCGTTTTTATCTACAATCTTGTAAGTTACTTTGTCGTGAGCTGCCTTAGCATTCTCTTCGTCCATCATTAGACCCATGATACGCTTTACAGAGTAGATCGTCTTCTCTGGGTTTGTGATCGCTTGACGCTTTGCAGAGTCTCCAACAAGAACCTCACCCTTATCTGTAAATGCTACTACTGATGGTGTTGTGTTTTTACCCTCTTTGTTAGGGATGATCTTTGCATCTCCACCTTCGTAGACTGCTACTGCCGAGTTTGTTGTTCCTAAGTCAATTCCAATTACTTTTGCCATAATATATTCCTTAATTTTTAAGTTTAAAAATGAAGGAAACCCTTCACTTTCTTGTACGATGTCGGAAGTAATTCCGCCACCTACGCTAACGCTTTGTTTCCTTCAGCAGGAAGCTCGCGCACTCTGTTCTTTGATTTTTAAGTTTAAAAATGAAGGAAACCCTTCACTTTCTTGTACGATGTCGGAACTGATTCCGCCACCTACGCTAACGCTCTGTTTCCTTCAGCAGGAAGCTCGCGCACTTTAAGTGGGACTATGTCCACTTATCTTCTTTCTGTGCTTGTAGCAAACTTTAGTTTGCTATGGTCACCATGGCATCACGTAGTGTGCGCTCTTTATATTTGTAACCTTTTTGAAAGGTTGCTACAATTTGACCACTTTCGTGATCTTCACTCTCTACTTGTTGTACAGCATGGTGAATGCTTGCATCAAATGGTGCATCTTCAGGTACCTGTACTACCCCATGCTTTTCAAGGGTAGTTAAAAATTGTTTCATTGTAAGTTCGACACCTTCAGATAACTTCTCAAGGAGATCTTCTGCAGGAGCCTCACCCTTTGCAGCATTGATAGCACCTTCAAGGGCATCAATCACAGGGATAAGATCTTTTGCAAACTTCTCTTGAGCATACTCTAACGCTTGATACTTTTCACGTTCGAGTCTCTTTTTGATGTTGTCAAAATCAGCATGAACACGTGCATATTTATCTTGCAACGCTTCCATATCGTTTTTCAACGTAACTATCTCATCTTCGACCTCTTCAATATCAGCACTCTCTTGAGCTTCTACCTGCTCTTCAAGTTCTTCTGTTATCTCTTCAGTCGTTTCGTTTTTAGTTTCATTAGACATAAATTATATAACTCCTTTCTCGAAATCTGGACAAATTATAACATATGAGTCGTTTACTGTCAAGTATGTATTGATAGATATGCGCTAACTATAGTTTAGTCGAATAGACTCATATCTCATCTTCCCTTATCTAGGGCTTTATAAGGTTTTTAAAGAGACAAAGATTTATATTTTGATTAAAATTAGCCTTATTTTATTTGAAGAGAAGTAACATTTGTTTACTTTTTATTCATATTTACGCTTTTAGTTTTTTATTGAACGTAAGCGCACACTTCTACAAAAAAGTTTACTTAAATTGAAAATATCATTTTAATATTCGATAATGCCATGATTAAGAAGGTCGAAAATGAGTTGTATTATTCTAAGATATTGTTCTTCTTCATGCACTATAAATAATTGAACCATCTGAGAATGCCCTAATTGTTCAGAGGGTTCAATTCTACATGAATTTTGGAAGTTGTACTCTTTATAATATGTATTTTCTTACGCAGATGATTTAAATAAAGAAAGAGATGGCCCTATTGGCCAAAGGTTGTAATAGAAAATCACTGACAGTTAACTATTGTCAGCTATATATTTACAACTTTTTTCATCTATAGAAGCTAAAAGTGTTATGACTTTTTCAGCCTCTTTTTTATTAATAACCTCTTTTAGTAGCTTGGTCTGTGTCAACTCACTGATGATCTTAACATCATCTTCTGCAGTAATAACGGAAGTAGGTGTCTTGATCCCCTCCTCTTCCATATACTGTATGACCTCTGTTGAGATACCATCTGTTAAAAAAAGATCCAATACAATATAGTAAAATTGTGTCGCACTAATAATATGTTTGGCTTGATCAATGGAATTTGTAACCACTAAGTTAAAACGATCTTTGAGTTGTGTCACTAAAAACTCCTGATAATCTTCATCATCTTCAACAATCAAAATACGACAAGCATCTTCACCTGCTTCTTCTACACTAAAAGTGCTTGGAGATGATGTGTTGGCAGGAAGTGAGACATAAAAGCAGCTTCCTTTGCCCTCTTCGCTTTCAATCCAGATCTCTCCTTCATGTAACTCTTCTACAATCTTTTTACATAGCATAAGACCAAGTCCTGTCCCTTTTGCCTCTTTTTGATAAACATTGTTGACTTGCGAAAAAGGCTGGAAAAGCTTGGTTTGATTCTCTTTAGAGATTCCTACTCCATTATCGCATACATCAATACGGTAACAGTGTCTTGCAGATATAAATCCTAACTTAACAGTGACTTTTCCACCTTGCGGTGTAAACTTTATCGCATTAGAGAGAAGATTTAACAATACCTGTTTGATCAACTTTGGATCTATAAATAGATTAAGCGAATGGATATGTGGAAAACGTACAATGATCTCTTTTTTCTCTGCCATCGGTGTAATGATAGTCTCAACTTCTTCAAAGACCTCAGCTAAGTTTGATTCACGCTGATCAAAATGCATCTTACCTGAGTCAAGTTTGGCAAAATCTAAGATAGTGTTGACCAACTCCAAGAGATTATTACCAGAGATATTGATCTTCTCTATATAACTTTTCACCTTATCTGGAGTATCTGGTCGCATCATCAAGATCTGAGAAAAACCAATAACTGCATTCAGAGGTGTCCTCAACTCATGACTCATATTGGCCAAAAATTCATCTTTTGAGCGATTAGCTTGTTCCGCCTTCTCTGCAAAATGCAAAAGAGATTGCTCACGCTCTATCCCAACCAGTTCTAGTTCTACAGACTCGAGAAGAAGATGTAAGATTTCCTTGAGGTAGAGCTGATTCAACATCGGTTTAAGTTTAATCGCAATGTTAAAGTGATGGTTATGAAACTTCACCCGTTTGTAGATCTCATAGTCTTGCATATCTAAGGTACTGTCTTGTATCACTAACTCTTCAATACCCCAAGATAAGGATTTTTGCAATGCATTTCGGATAGACTCTGCAATCATCTCATAACGATCTTCATCATCTTTAGCAAAGATCGCTTTTTGTTTAAACATATCTCCAATACTATGCATTGCTTTGATACCCGCATTTAAAGAGAGAAAGCCATTGGTGGAAAAATCTTTTAACGATGAGTTTAAAATCGTATTTAATTTTTGACTCTTTTGTTCTAACAGACCAAAAGCTTGTTTAACACTTGCCTTATCTTCTGTCTGCATCGCTTTTTTAATATCAATAAACTCACCGTGCCAATCTGCATGAATAGATTTTAACGTCTGAATATCAATACCAAATGCTTTAACTAACTCTTTTTTATGTTCAAAAATATTGAGTAGTTTACCTAGGGCACAAGCATTAGAATCTTCTTTAATTCCTTTAAGTTCTTTTATATCACAACGCTCATGTTTTACGATATCTTTGATAATGCTAAAGTTCTTTTTATGAATGTTAAGTGCGGTAAAGAGTTCATCAAGTGTCCCCATAACCTCATATCCAGACTGCTCAATCATCTTAACTTTTTGTGTGTATAAAAAGTAATTTTCATTCATGGCATGTTCACACATTGCCAATACTTTGTCCACTAAAAGTTCGCGACCTTTAAGAATAGGATAAACACTTTTAATGTTATGCATAGACTCTCTTAAACATAAAAAGCCATAACTAACATCTACAGGCTTAAGATCAATACTATAATGGATATAACCTACTTCTGAAATGCGTTTGATGTAATTATCATCTAAAGGTGCACTAAATATAAAGACAACAAACTCTTTCATCAAACGCAAAACACGTGAAGCATCTACATTGGCAAGATACAAAGAGAGTCTAGGATTATTTCTAATACATTTGTTGTAAAACTCTTCTATTGCAAGATCTGCAATCGTGACAATATCACCTGCTAGAAGTTGTCGTTCTTCATCTTGCTCTCTTGTAAATGCAAAGCTATTTAAAAGTTGCTCAATAGTTGTCTGCTGCATAAAATGCTCCTAACAGGTTTGTTTTATTAAAGATTATAAGTTTTGAAAAGCCTACATTGGTGATCTCACCTGTTGAGCAGATCCCATTTAAGGTACTGTCTTTTGCAGCCATCTCTATCTCTTTTACCTCGGTATTAAACTCATCTTCCATATAAAGCACTCTAGAGATACAATCAAAAAGAAGATAAGTACTTTCATGCGAAAGTGCTGCAACTTCCTTAGCATTTTTTGCTGCAGAAGCGATTAACTCTTGAGGTTCTCCACGCATGATATAAACGGTTTCATGCTCATCAATCGAATTTAAAAGTGCTAGACCACCCTCTTCTGTACGACCAAGAGGATCCCTAATGATAAATTCGTCATAAGCATATGAAAGGATCCCTAAGGGAAAACCTTTTGCTAGATCAAAAAAGTTATCTGTGGTAAGTTCTTCTCCTGTAGCTTTATAGATCACATCAGCATACACTTCAAAAGCATCATCATAGTTAAACTCTAAAAGCTCTGTTCCTTTAGTCTTTGTTACCACTAAAGGACCATGCATTGGCTCCCATCCATGCTTTAACCCAACACGAACATAACTCTTAAATGCAACAATCAAAGCATGTTCTGCACTGATTTTACCCTCTGAAAAGATAATAGGCATTGATGCAAAACTACGTGATCCAACCCCTGAACCATACAGCATATTATCTTGAAGTTCATCATCTAACGCTGCTATAAAAGGCTCAAAAAGAGGGGTTAAAGGATCAACAAACATCAACAGTGTAAGCCCCTTTTCAAAAGGTTTTTGAGGAACATCATCCATAGGTATAATCACTGTTTGCGCAGCTTCCTCTTTCTCAAAGCTTATCTTTAAGACACCACTCTCTTGAAGAGACTCTTGTGCAATAATATAAGGTACGATCGCACCAACACTCCCCTCTTTAAGGTCTTTAAAATCAAGATCTTCTGTGATCAAGTAGATTGCATCTTCAAAATCGTAATAGATGACCTCTTCTATATTTTTATAAAATTGACTTTTCATCTTTAACCTTTGAGATAGGGTGTTAATGTTGTTTGCAAGTCCATAAGATCAATTGGTTTAGCAATATATCCATCAAAACCATGGAGTAAGATACGTTCTCGCTCACCATCGACTGCTAGCGCTGTGATGGCTAAGATTGGTTTGGAAAAATTGCGTTCTTCTTTAAGTATGCTAAAGAGTTGCATCCCATCCATCTTAGGCATATTGATATCGCTTAAGATAATATCAAAGGCATCAAGATCATCACGTTCTAAGACACTAAATGCAGAACTTTCGATCTCAATCTCAAGATCAGTAAAGAGTATATTGAGCATCTCACTCAACACCATTTGATTTAACTCATCATCTTCTACAATCAATACTTTCACAATACACCCTTTATATTTCATAAAAAAACACTGTTTCTATGTTATCTAAGCCAATATTAAAACCCTATGAGACCCTTACCTTCGCATATGAACTAAAACCTCTATAACCTACAAAGACAATGTGCAGAAACTTTGCAGATTTACTTTTGAGCATCTGCTAAAGTCAAACAAAAGAGAACTTCTTTACCCTCTTTTTCTATGCAATCAACGGCTTGAGTCAAGGTCAAACCCGTTGTTAAAATATCATCAACTAAAATCACGAAATGCGGTTCAAATGCTTTAAGGGTAAAATTTCTAGGATGTAAAAGTCTGTATTGAAAACTTTGTGATGAGTAGTTGTGTGTGGAGGATGCTCTCAAAGTGTTAGAAAAGGGTTGAATACTCGATGAAGTAAGTGCATGTGTTAAGATCGCAGTATGGGCGTAGCCTGAATCTACTTTATCATCAATCGCAACGGCAGCAACCCGCTCCTCAAAAGTAAAATTTTGAGTAAAGTGTTTAAACGCCTTGTCTGCCAAAATACTATAGATGTAATAACCTAGATCTTTATGTTTGGTATGGAGTAGTTTTTCGATCTCTTTATATTTGTAAAAACTATAGACATCAATATTACCACGTATTTTTCGTTTATAAAGTGAAGGTTTAAGTGACTCTTTTTGGCATGCTTTACAGATGTGCTGAAATGACCAACTGCTACATAAAAGACATTTCATAAGAATATTGCTTTAATATTTGTGAGAAGAGAAAAGAGTAGGGATTGTAGTTGATTCAAAATGTCATCCTCTCAAATGGTAGCATCGCTACGATGCATACTACCATCAAAAATCAAACATTAAAAATCTAGAATAGAAGAAGTAACTTAATCCATCTTCAAAACAGACATAAATGCCTCTTGTGGTAAGTTAACCTTACCAATAGACTTCATACGTTTTTTACCTGCTTTTTGCTTTTCAAGAAGTTTACGTTTACGTGTGATGTCACCACCGTAACATTTTGCCGTAACATTTTTACCCATAGACTTAACCGTCTCACGAGCAATAACCTTACTTCCAAGTGATGCTTGAATGGCTACTTCAAAGAGTTGACGGGGAACGATCTCTTTCATATTTTTAACCAAAGCGCGACCACGTGACTCTGCTGCTGTTCGAGGAACAATGATAGAGAGTGCATCCACCACATCTCCTGCCACTTTAACATCAAGTTTGACCAAGTCACCCTGACGAAAACCAATAGGATCGTAGTCAAAACTTGCATACCCTTTTGAGATCGACTTCAACGTGTCATAAAAATCAACAACGATCTCATTCATTGGGATCGAGTACTCTAAAAGAACACGATCTTCATTTAAATAATCCATCTTGTCTTGTGCACCACGCTTGTTTACAAGTAGGTTCATCACATTGCCAAGATACTCTGTTGGGGTGATGACCGTTGCCCGTACATAAGGCTCTTCGATTTTTACAATGTGGTTAACTGGGGGCAACTCAGAAGGGTTTTGAACCTCGATGTTAGAACCATCAGTCATCTCTACTTTGTAGACAACAGAAGGTGCAGTTGCAATAAGATCTAAGTTAAACTCACGCTCTAAACGCTCCTTGATCACTTCCATATGAAGCATTCCCAAGAAACCTACACGAAAACCAAAGCCAAGAGCAACTGAAGTCTCTGGCTCATAAGAGAGTGATGAATCATTAAGTCTTAACTTATCAAGTGCATCACGAAGGTCTTCAAATTTGTCAGTGTCAATAGGGTAAAGTCCTGCAAAAACAAAAGGCTTAGCAGGCTCATACGTACCCACAGGTTCTGCTGTTGGGTTTTTAGCATCAGTGATGGTATCACCAACGTTGACCGAGTCCACCTCTTTAAGACCAAGTACCACAATACCAATCTCACCTGTTTTAATAGCTTTCGTCTTTTGACGCTTGAGTGGATGTGGATAAAGAAGTTCAAGGACTTGATGTTGCTCTTTATTACTCATCAACATCACTGTTTGTCCTTTAATAATTTCTCCATCAAAGACACGTACTAGAGCTAAAGCCCCTTGATAAGGGTCAAACCATGAGTCATAAATGATCGCTTTAGTCGTCGCTTTAGGATCACCCTCTGGAGCAGGAACACGCTCTACTATGGCATCAATAAGTTCACGAATACCTACACCTGTTTTGGCTGAGACCAAAAGTGCATCTGTAGCATCAATACCAATACTTGTCTCGATCTCTTCAGCCACACGCTCTGGTTCTGCTGCAGGAAGGTCGATCTTGTTGATGACAGGTAAAAGCTCAAGGTCGTTGTCTAAAGCCAAGTAGACATTGGCAATAGTCTGAGCCTCAACACCTTGTGCCGCATCAACAATAAGTAGTGCGCCATCAGATGAAGCCAAAGACTTACTAACTTCATAAGAGAAGTCAACGTGGCCCGGAGTGTCAATAAGGTTAAGGTTGTAGTGCTTACCATCTTTAACATAGTCAAGACGTACGGACTGAGCCTTGATGGTAATACCACGTTCTTGTTCAATGTCCATAGTATCCATCATCTGTGTTGTCATCTCACGTTCACTGACAGAACCACACTCTTGGATGATACGGTCTGCTAAAGTAGACTTACCATGGTCGATATGTGCGATGATAGAGAAGTTTCTAATGTGCTCGATTTTCAACTACTGACCTTATTCGAAAAGTGAATTAACACTCTCATTATGATAAACACGACGAATTACTTCTGCAAAAAGTGGTGCAACAGAGAGAACCTTGATGCTGTCATGTGGCTTTGTCACCAAAGTGTTAGAGATACAAAGCTCATCAAGTGCATCAGAATTTAGGTTGTCATAAGCTTTACCACTTAAAACACCATGTGTTGCAATAGCCATAACTGAAGTTGCACCTTTACCTTTAAGTGCTGCGGCTGCTTTAACCATTGTTCCCGCTGTATCAACCATATCATCAATGATGATGACATCTTTACCTTCAACTTCACCGATGATATTCATCACTTCACTCTCATTTGCTTTTTCACGACGCTTATCAACAATAACCATCTCAAGGCCAAGTTGCTTTGCAAAGTAACGCGCACGTGCAACACCACCAATATCTGGTGACGCTACAATTGGGTTTTTAAGGTTTTTAGACTGTACATAGTCTTTAAAGATGATTGAACCATAAAGGTTGTCCACAGGGATGTTAAAGAACCCTTGTATCTGGCCTGCATGAAGGTCGATCGTCACAACTCTGTCAATACCAGCAGTCTCATACATATCAGCTACAAGACGCGCTGTAATAGGAACACGAGGGGCTGCTTTACGGTCTTGTCTAGCATAACCATAGTAAGGGACGATCGCAGTGATCGAACTTGCAGATGAACGACGTAGTGCATCTGTCATGATCAAAAGCTCCATAAGATTATCATTAGATGGTGAGCCTGTTGATTGGATGATGAAGACATCACGTCCCCGTACACTCTCAGCGATCTGTACAGAGATCTCTCCATCAGAAAAACATTTGATGTCAGCCTTAGCCAGTGGCATATCTAGTGTACGACACACTTCTTTAGCAAATTCAGTTGATGATGTTCCAGCAAAAATTTTATATCCGCGCATGGTTGTACCTTAGTAAAGTAAAATATTAATGCAATTATATCGTGTGAGTCTAAGAAGCGGGTAAAGAGAAAAAAGTAGCTTTACAATAAGTGCTTTAGAAGCCTATAACAGCGTAAAAATTCACAATTTATATTTCTACTTTTGCTAAGGTATGAAGGATATAACCAAACTTACTTTGCGTTTTTATATTGAGTTCGGGCGCTGATTTTCGAAGCGAGTAGACTAAAGTTCTTAATGATGAATCTGCTAAAGGTTCATCATTCCAGACCTCTTTTTCAATCTCTTCTTGAGGAACCACATGATCATGATGTTTCACTAACAAAGCCAATAATTTCTGCATCTTTGCATTAAGAAGATGCAATTCACCCTTGATGTACAGTTCTGTGCGCTCTGTATCATAACTGTAATTCGTAGAGAGTTGAATAAGTTTAGGCGCACTAAGATGTTCAAGGTTTGAAGTACTAAAACGTTTGTAGGCAACTTTCAATGCAATCTCTAGCTCTTTTTCAGTAAAAGGCTTACTCACAAAGCCATAAGGTGAAATTGATACAGCTTCTTCAAGCGTATCACTATCGCTATAAGCTGTTAAAAAGATGATGGGGATATTATGATTTTGATTGATAAGATGAGCAAGTCGAATCCCATCCATATGCCCTTTGATATTGATATCCATTAAGATTAAACTAGGAAGTTCGGACTCTAACGCACTCAACAGATCATTGGCATTATCATGTATCCCCAAGACATCTATACCAAGGTCTGTAACTATGCCTTCTATGTAGCGTGCTGTTAAACGTTCATCTTCAACTATAATCACATTTTTAAGGGACATCTTTATCTCTCTTGAATATAACTGTTACGACTGCACCATTATCATTACTATATTGAACTATAGCGTCACTAAGTGATGTTGCAAAGTCTCGAACCAGAGAAAGACCTAAGTTTTCTTTGATTTGCTCAAGATTTTTAAAACCGTAACCGTTATCTTTTATTTTTAATACAACAAGTTTATCATCTTTTTGCAACAAAATTGATATTTTTGCACCTTCAACCTCACCAAAAGCATGTTTTTGGGCATTGGTCACCAACTCGTTGACGATCAGACCTAAATTCATAGCACATCGCATACTTAACTCTATAGACTCTATATTGGATGTTATCGTATAAGGAGAAAAACGTGAAAGATTATCTAAGATACGTTTCAAATAAACCGCAGCATCAATACGTTCAAAATCTTCTACTTTATAGATACTTTCATGCACCATTGCCATAGCAGAGATACGATTCATATTGGCGCGACTCAGTGCTTTGTACGCATCATCTTCAATATTTTTAGACTGTAACCATAACATACTCATGATCACTTGCATATTGTTTTTAACTCTGTGATTCACCTCTTTTAGTAGAACTTCTCGCTCTCTTGTTCTATGTGCTAAAGCATCTTCATAGGTCAAACGGCTCTTCTCTACTAGATGTACCAAAAGTGAAAATAGCAGATAACCCATCAAAAGTTGGATTAATACCTCAAAACTAAAAAGAGAGTCTACCCATTGTACTTTTGCATTAATGGTTAAAAGAAGCAGAAACGTACCGATCAATATATTGGCCTTAAACGTCTGTTTGAGCGGAATCAATAAGACCAAGACCAAGGGTAAGGTGGCAATCCAAAAGAGCATAATTTCACTTCCAAAGCCAGGAACAATCATCGAAAAAAGCATCTGAAAGGTGATTAAAAGTGCACTAATATGACAGGCAAGATCAAAACTGATCTTAGACCTACGCTGTAAAAGGTAGTTCAAAAGAAAAAGAGGAACCATGACCAACTCTTCATACGCCAATATATAGTATCCAGCACCATAGTTTTGTATAAAGTCAACGACTAAGATGATCGAGGTAAAAAATGAAGCAAGGATAAAAGCACGTTGACGGCGTAGCGTCACAATAGGGATACTCTTATCAAAGTAGCCTATACGTGTTAAAAATGATCGCATCTAGATGATCCAACCGCCACCAATAAGCTTGTTATCATCATAAAAAACAGCAGCTTGGCCTGAGGCAACGCCTAACACAGGTTCTTGAAGTTTAATACTAGCGCGGCCATCCTTGATCTCAACATGACATGCGACTGCGATGGTACGGTATCGTAGTTTCACTGTAGTATCAAAACTAACACGATCATCAAACATGTTGATATTTTCAAGTTCTACATCAAAACACTCTAGTTCAGGTTTTAGTCCTACAACGATCTGATTCTTCTCTGGAATAATCTTAGTGACGTAGTGAGGTTCATGTGCCCCTTTGACTGTAAAGCCTTTACGCTTACCTATGGTGTAGTGCATATACCCTTTATGCTCACCTACCACATTTCCTTCACGGTCTAAAACCTCACCCACTTGGTCAACGTCTACATAATCTTTTAAAACATCGGTATAGGTCGTCTCGACAAAACAGATCTCACTAGATTCTGCTTGAGAAGCAAACGACTCAAGTCCTTCAACTTTAGCCGCCATCGCTTTGATGTCTGTTTTATGACGTGTGCCAAGAGGGAATTTCAAACGAGGGATGATCTCTTTGTTGATGTAAAATAGGAAGTAAGATTGATCTTTAGTATCATCTTCAGCTTGAAGCAGATACGTACCATCATGTTGGATGTAGTGACCCGTTGCCAGATAATCTGCACCTACACTGTCTGCAAAACGAAGCATCTCTCCAAACTTTAAGTTACGATTACACATGGCACAAGGGTTGGGTGTCTTTCCCTCTTTATAGGTCTCTATAAAAGGGTCAACAACCTTCTCTTGAAAGGTTTTTTGTAGATCCAACACATGCAGTTTGATCCCAGCAAAGTCTGCCGCTTTTTGAGCACGTGCAAGATGTATTTCATGATATCCTGGCTTAGAATGAAGCTTCATGTACAGACCCTCTACTTCATAACCATCTTCTTGCAACAATAACGTAGAGACTGTAGAATCTACACCTCCACTCAAACCGATCAATACTTTTTCTTTAGCCATATCGTCTACTTTTATAAATAATTACTAAGATTTTACCCAAATCTCTCTAAGTCACACACTAAGGCTATAGCTTAACTCAAGAAACCAACCTTATGTCATGATCTTAAAGTGATGGGCACCGTTTTCATAACGATAACTTAAGACAAAGCCATGTTTTAAGATGATCTCATTAGCAATGTAGAGACCTAGTCCCATCCCCTCTATGGCATTATGTGAGTGATCGCGTGAAAAAGCTTTCAAATAGGCATTAATATCTCTTTCAAGCGGTTTTCCTTTGTTGATCACCACAATACCATCTGCTTCACTTTTGATGATAATAGGCAGAGAAGTTGCATACTTAAGAGCATTGTCTATAAGGTTTTTAAGTGCATATGCAAAAAGATTAAAGTCAACATTGAGTCGTTCGTTTTTCAAAAAGCTTTTACACTCATCTTCACTAATATAGAGCAGATCAAAAGCTTGATCGACCAAGTCAACCACACCATACTCTTTAAGATCCAACTCTAAGTTCTTTGCCGTTAGCAGTTCAACTTGGGCCAAATCATTGAGATGCAGTTGCATCTGCTCAAATAGACTGTCTAACTCATTTTTAGTATACGGGTCGACCTCCAACATTGCACTCATCAACTTTCCCTTGGCGATAGGCGTCTTTAACTCATGCATCACATTACGCATAAAGAGGGTACGACTCTGCTGAAGTGTAAGGATCTTCTCTTGTGCCTGATAAAAAGCATTGGCCAGTTTGGCCACCTCATCATCACCTTCAATACGGGTATCAATGATCTTGTTATCATCAATGTTTTCAAGCTGCTGTGTTAATTTTTTAAGAGGTCTAACGCCCTTGACAATGAAACGATACAAGACAAAGAGAAGCAGTAGTAAAATGACAAAAACTACTGCAATATAGAGCTGTATTGGTTTGATGATGATGTTGGAGCGGAAGTAGTACATATCACTCATCTTATAAGCATAATAGTAGTGATCTTTATAACGAAAAATCTCAATATTGGCTGCTTTAAAGGTATCTCGCAACAGTGCATCTTGGATCATCTCATCACCAAACTCTTTGACACTCAAGATCTCATTTGAAGAGACAGGAGTAAGGTCATGCTTCTCAAGGTAGTGTCTAAAAGCCTCCTTTGTAGGATGCTCAACAAATAAGAGATCGTACAACATCAAGGCCCGTCGCTCTTGAGTATGACGTTCATGATCAACCGCAATCATCGTTCCTAAAACGGCACTTAGCACTAAAAGAAGTGCTGCAATAAGTCCAACAATGCGTGAAGCATTGATGATAGAGTTGTTTCTAATGTTCAACAAAACGGTACCCTACGCCACGAACAGTCTGGATATATTGATCTAAAGGATTAGAACCGATCTTTTTACGCAGACGACCCATCAAGATATTAATGCTCTCAATCCCACTCTCAAAACGGTGAGAGTCCATAGAGTTGGCAATATCCATACGACTGATCGAGCGATTTTTATGTTTGATTAGTAGACGTAAGATCTCATACTCTGCAAGTGTCAACTCCAAGACTTCACCTGCTTTAGAGATCTGCGTAGCATCATCATCAATAACAAAGAGGGTATTACTTTCAACTTTTTCTACGGTAGCTGCACGTTTCATCACGGTTTTAATACGGGCTAAAAGCTCACGTGGATCATAAGGTTTGGGGAGGTAATCATCTGCCCCATTATCAAGACCTGTTAGCTTATCATCTAAGGCACTTCGTGCTGAAGAGATGATGATATAGACATCACTTACAGCACGTATCTTCTCACACAGCACTAAGCCATCCATCTCAGGTAAAGAGAGATCTAAAATCACCAAGTCATACTTTCGTGCAGCAATAGCGGCTAATGCTTTGGAGGGACGTAAGACATGGTCGATCTTCATCCCCTCTTTTTGCAAAAACTTCACCAGCAGATCTGCCATCTGTTGATCATCTTCTACAAGGAGTATCTCTAAAGCTTTCATCTCTTACCTTCTTCTTTTAGTCATACCATCTTAATCAGATTATATAAACCTTTGATATACCACTATCGTTTTAGAGGTCAGAATCTTTAGAGATCTCACGCTCTTCAAAAAACTTAGAGAGTGATTTAAAGTAACTGGTATTATCAAGACCCTCTTCTTTTAGGCCACTGATCTGTACCTCGATCGAAGCTTCGATTTCAGAGACAATATGGTCAAGATCATCACCCAAGCAGATTAACTCAAGATCACTCTCATCAATCATACCCGCAGGGATAAGACTCTCTTTGATAAAACTGATCAGTGGTTTATAAAAGGCCTCTCCTACTAAAAAGACTTTGACCCCTTCGACCTTACGGGTCTGTATCAGAGTTAAAGCCTCAAAAAGCTCATCTAAAGTTCCAAAACCTCCAGGAAAGATCACATAAGCGATAGAGTACTTCACCAACATCACCTTACGTGAGAAGAAGTAGTCAAAGGTCTGCTCTTTTGTAGTGTACGGATTAGGAATCTGCTCAAAAGGGAGGTCGATGTTAAGACCAATGGAGTCAACACCCCCTTGTTCAAAAGCACCTCTGTTGGCCGCTTCCATAATACCGGGGCCACCACCCGTTAAGACATTAAAACCTGACTTAGCTAACTTTTGAGAGAGCATTCGTGCTTGCTGATAGTAGATATCATCCTCATTAAGACGGGCACTTCCAAAAATCGTAACAGCTGTACTAAGATCTGAAAGCGCATCAAAGCCTTTGACAAAGTCTGCCGTGATCTTAAACATACTCCATGCATCTGATGATTTGATATCATTGACATAACGTTTGACAATCGCATTGGAGCTCTTATCGGCTTGTTTCATCGTCTATCCTTAGTTTATGTAGATCTTTTCATTGTAATCAAGAAAGGGTAACAGACAAAGAAGTTAAAACTGTTGTCTTAGTCGTGAGAAGAGACCGGCCAAACCACTTTCACTCGGTTTGACATAGACCTTATACTCTAACTTTTGGGCTACATTGCGTGCCAGTTGTCGTAGGTCTGTCGTACAAGAAGCACTTTTATAGATGTCGCTAAAAAGCATGCGTTTCCGCACCGCTTCAGAGACCTTTTTGTCATAAGAAAGTTTACCCATAAAGTCTAGTTCAAGATCTGCACGAATATTTTTAAGGGCCACTTTTTTAATACGTTCAAAAATCGCAGTAGCTTCATTGATGTTGTTGACCTGATTTAAAATCATGCAGAGATCTTTACGTTGACGTGCGACCACTTTTATGGTGGCATATGCATCTGTAATAGAAGCAGGATCGGGTATGGTCACCACTAAGACATCATCTGCCGCTTGCAAAAAAAGCTGCGTGTGCTTAGAGATACCCGCACCCGTATCAATGATCAAGATATCAAGATCATTCAGATGTTCTGCTTCACGCATAAACATCTCAAAAATATCATCATCACTAAACTCCAATAGCGCTTCACCACTATCACCTGGAATCAACACAAGATTCTCATTCACATGAATCAAGATCTCATCAAGTGTTGCTTCTTGACGCATAAGGTGTAAGATGTTTTTATCTACACTGACATTAAACATGATGTCTAGATTGGCCAGACCAATATCAGCATCAAAAATACCAACTTTTAATCCTGCTTTAGAGAGTACCATCGCCAAATTGGCACTGATGGTACTTTTACCCACCCCACCTTTACCACTTGTAACCGCTACAAAACGGGTCTTTTTAGCACTTTGACTCATCTCTTTTTTCCTAGTTTCAAAAGGGGGATCATGACAGAGTCACGTTCTTGCCAATGGGGGTGTGGTAGTTTCAAAAAGGGGGTGTCCATCTTCACTTTATCAAAAAAGATAAGATCAAGATCTAAGGTTCTTGGTGCATTAGCAAAGCTACGTTTACGACCAAACTTTTTTTCTGTATACAGTAAAAAACGCATCAGCTGCTTAGGGTTCATCGACGTGGAAACTTCTATGACCGCGTTTAAAAAATCATCCTGATCTGTAAAGCCAAAAGGAGGATTTTTTAAAAGCGGTGAGGTATGTAAAAGTGTGATGTTAGGTATGCGTTGTATGTAGTTGAGTAGGTGCATAAAACGACGTCTTACATCACCTACATTACCACCCAAACCGATAATCGCACGATGACGAAAACGGGTTGTTGTCTTAAAAGATGCGCCAAAGCCCTCTGACGTGATCAATGTCAGTGTCTCAGAGAGCTTTTTTTGCATCAAAAATTTAAGCCTGTGGTTGTTGTGCTTGAGCTTGTTGTGCTTTCATCGCCTCTACTTCTTGCATGATCTGGTTCATACCCATCATCGCTAAGTGGTAACCAAATGGACCAAAACCAACTACAGATGATGTACATACTGGAGCGATCATGTTCTCTTTTCTAAACTCTTCACGACGGTGAATATTAGAGATATGAACTTCGATCGTTGGAAGAGCCACTGCTGCAATAGCATCACGAATTGCAATCGATGTGTGGGTATAAGCAGCTGCATTGATAATGATACCATTGGCTTCACCATAACACTCTTGGATCTTATCTACCATCTCACCTTCAAGGTTTGACTGGAAAAACTCCAACTCCATACCATTCTTCTCACCAAAATCTTTCATCTGAGCATGGATCTGCTCTAACTTCATTGGTCCATAAATCGCTTGTTCACGAACACCTAACATATTAAGATTTGGACCTTGGATAACGACAATTTTCATTTGTAACCTTTTGTATTGGCCACGCCAACTCAAGACCTTAGTAGATCTTTAGCTGGCGTGGTGTTTAAATTTTCTGCGTGCATTATAAGTTAAGATTGATAATAGGGTCTTAAAACTTAGATGAACTGCTTCAATATCTTACTTTATCGACCAATAAAAGCATCAATTGTTTCAAAATGTGCTTCGATGCCATCAAAACTATGATTTCCACCCTCTTCTAAGATCACTGCTGCTCTATCCAAACGCTTCAGAGCCAATCTATAGTCTAAAACCTCATCACCTTTTTGCAACATCAACAACAGCTTACTCTGATTTTCGATTTCATCAATATAAAGCATACGTAAAAAGTCAAGATGTTCCGCTCTCATCTCAAACTGCGAACCATCAAAAAAGTTGGTATTGAGTCCTTCATACTTCCCCAAAGTATCAAAAGAGACCATAGCGGGATTGATCAAGACAGCTCGAAGATCATACTTTTGACTCAAGTAGAGGCTGTAAAACCCTCCCAAGGAGGAGCCAAGAAGGATGATCTCATAACTTTTGTGAAAGCTTTCAATGATATTTTCTAAGGTATCAATAGCCAGAGCAGGTACATAACTCAACGAAGGACAAAGGTAGTGTTCATCTTTGTAGTGTGTTTTAAAAAGCTGGGCTTTACCCCCTTGACCACTACTAGCGAACCCGTGAATATAGATGTATAATTTTTTCATACCTCCATTGTATCAAAGTAGTTATAATGGCACTTATATTTATACGAGGTCATTTTATGAAAATCATCACTCCTGGTGCGATCCTCTCACCTACAACACAACTTAGCGGTATGAGCATCGCTTTTGACACCCACATCCGTGCCATTGGCCAACTTCATGAACTCTTAGAAAGCTATCCTGAAGCTGAGTTTATTGAGACACCACTACACTCCCTTGTGATGCCAGGACTCATCAATCCCCATGTTCACTTAGAGTTTTCGGGCAACAAAGATACCCTTAAGTATGGCTCATTTTTGGAGTGGCTCTACTCTGTGATGGAACACCGAGAAGCACTTATTGGTAACTGTAATGAAGCCTGTATGAAAAAGGCTTGTGATGATATGCTCTCTAAGGGTATTACTACTTTTGGAGCGGTCAGCTCTTACGCTATGGACCTTGAAGTCGCAGCCAATGCCAAACAAAAAGTGATCTTCTTCAATGAGGTGATTGGCTCTCAAGCTACAATGGCTGATACCCTTTATGGTGACTTTATGAGCCGTTTAGAGGCATCTCAAAGTGTTAAACGTGAAGGTTTTACACCTGCTATTGCCATCCACTCACCCTACTCTGTGCACCCTGCACTCATCAAAAAAGCACTCGCACACGCCAAGCTTCACAACATCCCAACCTCCGCACACTACATGGAGTCTCCTGCAGAAAAAGCGTGGCTTGATGAGAACAGTGGTGACTTTCAACCCTTCTTTAAAGAGTTACTCAAACAAGAGTATGCCGTCAACACCTCAAAAGAGTTTTTAGAACTTTTCAAAGATAAACCTTCACTCATGACCCACGTTGTTCATGCTAATGATGAGGAGTTACAACAACTCGCACAAGATGGCCACCGCGTTATTCACTGTCCTATCTCTAACCGTCTGCTTGGTAGTGGTGCCATTGACCTTCAAAAGCTAGACAAGCACGATGTCAAATGGGTGATGGGAACCGATGGTCTTAGTTCAAACTACACCCTCGATCTCTTTGAAGAGATGAAGATCGCTCTGTTTATGCATAGTGATGCACCCCTTGTCACGCTTGCCCAAGAACTCATTACCAATGCCACCAAAACACCTGCAGAGGCACTCGGGCTTAACAGAGGCGAAATTGCGGTAGGTAAAGAGGCCGACTTCTTACTTTTAGATCTTGAGCATGAACCTAATGAGCAGTTAGCACTGCATTTACTTCTGCAAGGCTATAATATAAAACAAATTTATATCAATGGAAATGAGGTCAGCTAATGGAAGGTCTTAAAAAACTGTTTCTTCCCATCACCGCTACATTAGGTTTTATACAAAAATATTTTAAGTCAATGCTCTTTTTACTACTGCTGTTTGTACTCTTTGCACCCGCAAACGAAGCTGACTTAACACCCAACAACCTACAAGAGATCAAACTCATTGGTCCTATAATGGATATGAGTGAAGTTGTAGAACAACTAGACAGTGCGAGAGAAAACCACCGAATCAAAGGGGTAATGCTCACTGTTGACTCTCCTGGTGGAGCCGTCTCTCCTTCTATCGAAGTGATGTACGCACTGAAACGTCTAAGAGAGGCAAAACCTGTTGTCGTCTACGCTGCAGGAACGATAGCAAGTGGCTCTTACTACGCCTCTATATGGGCCAACGAGATCATTGTTAATCCTGGTTCTATGGTCGGAAGCATCGGTGTGATCATGCATGGTGCAGATGTCAGTGGACTCATGAAAAAGATTGGTATTAAATCACAAGTGATCGCTGCAGGTAAGTACAAGCAAGTCGGTACAAGTGACAGACCATGGAGCAATGTCGAGAAAGCTGAACTCAACAAAGTGATCAAAGATACCTACAAAACATTTGTAGCTGATGTCGCTGAAGCACGTGGTCTTAAAGTCAAAGATGCACACCGTTATGCTGATGCACACATCTTCACCGCCCGTCAAGCCAAAGAGGTGGGGTTAGTAGATGGATTAGGTGTAAAATATGATGCCAAAATCCGCCTTGAGACCTTAGCTGAGATCACAGCACCTGTCTGGAATAAAGAGGATAAGTTCGATAAGTTAATGAAAAAATTTGCTGCTGAAAGCAGCATGATGTTACATAC
>Ga0256826_1000591_pt1 | contig 22097 bp, 27 predicted proteins | sample CV79metaG_FD_185975 | JGI IMG/M metagenome (GOLD analysis project Ga0256826, IMG submission 185975) | Hydrothermal vent microbial communities from East Pacific Rise, Pacific Ocean - CV79 | ecosystem: Environmental > Aquatic > Marine > Hydrothermal vents | place: Pacific Ocean: East Pacific Rise...
ATTAATCATAAATAAGATAAAATCACAAAAATCATTTTAGGAATTTTCATGCTAAGATTTGCGCCCAGCCCTACTGGTGATCTGCATATTGGTAACCTTAGAGTTGCCCTATTTAACTATATTGTTTCACAACAAAAAAAAGAAGACTTTATAGTTAGAATAGAAGATACAGACAAAGAAAGAAATATAGAAGGAAAAGACCAAGAAATACTTGCTCTGCTTGAGCTTTTTAATATTAAGTATTCACAAATAATTTACCAGAGTGAAAGTACTCGTTTTCACTCAGCTATGGCACTTCAACTGGTACACGAAAAAAAAGCTTTTAGCTGTTTTTGTTCTGCTGAGTGGCTTGAAAAGAAAAAAGAAGAAGCAAAGGCAGTAAAAAAAGAATATCAATATGATGATGCATGTCAAAATCTACCTGCTGAACTTGTAATTGATAATACAAGCCCTTTTACAATACGAGTAACAAGCCCCCAAACTACTTTAACTATTGTAGATAAAATACAGGGCAATATTAGTTTTGAGTCCAATACTGTAGATAGCTTTTTAATTATGAATCACGCAAAGATACCTACCTATAATTTTGCATGTGCGGTAGATGACATGCTTAGTGATATTAGTATAATTATTCGTGGTGAAGATCATATGAATAATACACCAAAACAAGAACACATCCGAGCATCATTAAATTATGACAAAAAGATAGAGTACGCTCACTTACCAATGATTTTAAATGAGAATGGTAAAAAGCTGTGTAAAGAAGATGAAGGTTCAAGTGTTACATGGTTACTGAAGCAAGGTTATCTTCCTGAAGCCATTTTAAATTATTTAATATCAATGGGAAGTAGCTCTCCTAAAAAGATTTATACAATGGAAGAAGCAATTGTGTGGTTTGATCTTTCTAAAGTATCAAAGACCCCTACTTACTTTGATATTAATGTACTTAAGCAGATTAATCAAGAGTATTTAAAAAGTCTTGATGCAAAAGAGCTTTCTCGCTATGTAGGTTTTGCAGATACAGAAATCGGTGAACTAGCTCGTACTTATCTTGAAAGTTCTAGCACAACAGTGGAACTAAAATCTAAAATAACTCCTATATTTTCTAAACGAATTATTCCAAAAGAGTTTGAACAACAAGTAGCATTATTGAAAGAGATTATTAAAAATGCACCCTACTTTGAAGAATACGATGAGTTTGAAAACTATATAATTGATAAATTAACTTTAAAAAGTGAAGATTTTTCTAAACCACTTCGTATACTTTTAACAAATGCAAGTGAAGGTCCAGATATTGTAGAAATCTATAAATATCTTAAAAACTATATTGGAGAAATTGTAAAATGAGTGCATTAATTGAAATAACACAAGGTATTGGAAGTATATTTATTAGTCTTATTAGTGTTTATATTTGGGTTCTTATCATAGCTGCTCTACTTAGCTTTGTAAATCCAGATCCATATAATCCTGTAGTACAGTTTCTATATAGAATCACAAATCCAGCATACAGCTTTGTAAGAAGATTTATGCGTACTGATTTCAATGGCTTAGATTTAGCACCACTAGTTCTTATCATAGGCTTGCAAGTCCTGACAGTGATAATAAGTGCTCTTTTAAGATCGATTTAGTTATCTTTTTTAAAAATTATTTCTCTTGTAGTACTTTGAGGTGTTTTAGCTATTAGTGTTAAAACCTCACTGTTTGTCTTAAACGCGACTAAATAGTATCTTTGCCAATCTCCTTTAAAAGAAGTTAAGTCTGAAAATTCATTTAAAGGTTTTAGCTTCTTAATTTCTAAAGGTTCTTCACCATTTAAAAGAAACTCAACTTCTGCTGCTTCCTTTTTTGTATACAAGTAGATATAAAAATATTCTCTATCATTATAATTATCAGGTAAAACACGATTTAGGTATATAACACTCAGAATCCCTTTACTATTAGTTCCATCAAAAAATTTTGAACTCTGTAAACTATCTTCACTTTTAGCCTGTTTTTGGTCTATTTCAAAATAAGAAAAAGCATTATTTTTAGAACAAGATGTAAATATAGCTAAAAATAGTATTGTTATTAAAAAAGTTTTCATTTTTATCCTCTTAATTGGATAAAATTATACCTTATTTAAACACTTCTTTTGTATAATTGCTAAAATTTAAATAAGGGGCTTATAGTTTGAGTAAAAGGTTAGCAGTAGCGTTTACAGGTCCATCAAATAGTGGTAAAACAACTCTAATTTTGAAAGTTGCACGAAAGCTTATTCATGAGCATAAACTTGAAGTTGCTATCATTAAACACGATCCAAAAGATAAGGCTCGTTTTGATGTAGAAGGTAAAGATAGTTACAAGTTCAGTGATACTGGTGCAGAAGTAATTGTGACATCTCAAAACAGAACAACTTATTTCTCGAAAAAGCGTTCTGAGTTGGATGATATGATAAGATTATTTGATAATTTTGATATTTTACTTGTTGAAGGTCTGAAGAACCTTCCCCTTCCCCGAATAAGTGTTTTTCGAAATCATATTGACAATGAATATATTCCATATATGAATGCTCTAGCTACTGACTATAGTATTAATACTCAAAACTATGATTTACCAAACAATATAGATATTCTCGACTTAAACAATACAGACGAAGTAATATCTTGGATACTAAATAATGCAAAAAAAGTTTAATAAAGGACAATAAATGAGAGATATATTTGACGCGATACAAAGAAGTGCAAAAAGAATTAAAAATGCTATAGATGTTAAAGATATAGGTTATTCACAACAAGAAAATAGCTCAGGTGAAACGCAACTACAGTTAGATATTCAATGTGATTTAATTATTCAAGAAGAATTTTCTAAAGTACCTTCTGTGCACACAATAGCAAGTGAAGAGAAAGAGAAAGAGATGCTTTTACATAAAGATGGTAAATTCTTTGTTGCTTATGATCCACTAGATGGTTCATCATTAGTAGATGTAAACCTCAGTGTTGGTACTATCTATGGTATTTACGAAGGTGAATTTGGTGCATCGAATATGATAGCAGCTTGTTATGTTGTTCACGGTCCACGTGTTGAGATGGTTTTTGCTGAAAATAAAACTAAACTTTATCTTCTTCAAAATGGTGAGTTTGAGTTTGTAAAAGAGGTTAGACTTTCTGAAAAAGGTAAATTAATGGCTCCTGGTGGAACTCAGCAGAACTGGGCTCCTTACCATAAAGATATGATAGACAATTTCTTTCAAGAAGGTTATCGTCTTCGTTACTCTGGTGGTATGGTTCCGGATCTGCACCAGATACTACTTAAGGGTGGTGGACTATTTTCTTACCCTGGAACAAGTGATAAACCAGAAGGAAAACTACGTCGTCTTTTTGAAGTGTTTCCATTTGCATTTATATATGAAAAATCTGGTGGTAGAGCAATTGATGGTAAGGTAGACCTAATGTCTTTAGGTCACTCACATATTCATGATACTGCTATCTGTTTCTTTGGTTCAGACTACGAAATAGCTAGAGTTAAAGAGGTTTATGCAAAAAATGCATAACAAACAAAGAGATAAGTTTGAAGTTTATCTAGATGAAATGCTACAAAAACTTCAAAATTGTCAAACTGAAAAAGCTCATAAGTCGTGTAGTCTTTGTGAGTCATATTTCGGTTGTGAGCTTAGAAATGAGTATGTAAAAGCAGTCTATAATAGTATGTCTAAGGGCGATACTGGTGGATTTGAATTCTAAACGCTACTTATAAAATAAAATTTAAGGATATTTTTTGAACAAGTATATAACAACACCTATCTACTATGTTAATGGAGAAGCTCATATTGGGCATGCTTACACTACTTTTATCGCTGATACAATGGCTAGATATGAGAGACTTAAAGGAAATGAAACTTATTTTCTAACAGGAACTGATGAGCATGGTCAAAAGATAGAAGAGTCAGCACAAAAAGCCGGCAAGCCTACTCAAAAGTTCGCAGATGAAATTAGTGCTACTTTTAAAACTCTTTGGGATGAGTTTGAAATAAGTTACAACAAGTTTATCAGAACAACTGATGCTAACCACATGGCTGGTGTTAAAAAAGCATTTTTGCATATGTTCAATAAAGGCGATATCTATAAAGATTTTTACGAGGGTCATTACTGTGTAAGTTGTGAGACATTTTTTCCTGAAACTCAGTTAGTTGATGGTGAGTTTTGTCCTGATTGTGGGCGTACAACTAGTATTGTAAAAGAAGAAAGCTATTTCTTTAGATTGTCAGACTATGAAGATAAACTACTTGCTCACTATGAAGCAAACCCTGATTTTATCATGCCTCGTTCACGCGCAAATGAAGTTAAAAACTTTGTAAAAGGTGGGCTTCGTGACCTTTCAGTAACTCGTACTTCATTTACTTGGGGTGTACAGATGCCAGAGAGTTTAAATGATGATAAACATGTAATGTATGTTTGGCTAGATGCCCTACTCAACTATATTACAGCATTAGGATATGGTAAAGATGATGCAAATATGGACTTCTGGCCAGCAAGTACACACTTTGTTGGTAAAGATATTTTACGTTTTCATGCTATCTACTGGCCTGCATTTTTAATGAGCCTTGACTTACCACTTCCACAGACTATTGGTGCTCACGGATGGTGGACTAGAGATGGTGAAAAAATGTCTAAGTCAAAAGGGAATGTAGTGTCTCCTAAAGAGGTTTCAGATGCTTATGGTGTTGAAAACCTAAGATACTTTATGCTTAGAGAAGTTCCATTTGGTCAAGATGGTGACTTTTCACAGCGTGCATTTATAGATAGAATCAACTCTGACTTAAGTAATGATCTTGGAAATCTACTTAACCGTATCATTGGTATGAGTGGAAAATATTCTGAGTTTGCTATAGATAGTGTTGATGTTCAAAAATATCATAAAAAAGAACTTGATGCAATGAACTTAGCATTGGATGCACTTGATGGTTACATGAAAGAGATGCAACCACACAGATACTTAGAAGAATTATGGAAACTCTTTTCTATCGGAAATACAGCTATTACAGAACATGAACCTTGGGCAAAAATGAAAAATGACAAGGTAGATGAAGCACTTGCTACTGTTGCTCTTGTTGCAAATATTTTAGCAAAAGCAGCTGTTATGCTTAGCCCTATTATGCCTAAAACAACTGCTACAGTGGCAGATGCTCTTAACTTTGAAATTAATAACGAGAGCTATAATGAGCTTGTAATTGATAAAAAATTATTAAAATTATTTAATATTAAAAAAGTTCCACCTCTTTTTCCTCGTGTAGAAGAGCCTTTAATGGCAGAAGCTCCTAAAGCAGAACCCAACCCTCCTAAAGAAGAAAAAAAAGCAAAGAAAAAAGAACAACACGATTCAAAAGCCACTTTTGATGATAATCTTATAGAAATAGGCCAGTTTTTTGATACATCCCTTAAAGTTGGAACTGTCCTTGAAGCTGAGGAAGTTCCAAAAAGTAAAAAACTTTTAAAACTACAAGTAAGTCTTGGTGAAAATGACATAAGACAAGTTGTAGCTGGGATTAAAGAGTTTTACTCTACTGAGGAACTTGTAGGCACTCAGGTTTGTGTAGTAGCAAACTTAAAACCTGCAAAATTGATGGGAATGATGAGTGAAGGAATGCTTCTTGCTGCTAAGGATGAAGATGGTCTTTGTTTAATAAGACCAGAGAAACCTAAAAAGGCAGGCACACCGATTGGATGAGACTTGAAAATGTCCTTGCACTTACACATGGTAAACTTATAAATGAGCCATTTGTAAATACTTTTACTAATATCGTTTTTGATTCAAAAGCCGTAAAAAGAGGAGATCTCTTTTTGGCGTTTAACGAGAATACAATAGAAGATGCTATTTTTAATGGTGCCTATGGTATTGTTTTTTGTAAACCTACTCAAATTAGTGATAGCGAAATTGCATGGATAAAAGTTCAAGACATCAATGAAGCACTTAAGCGCCTACTCCGATTTAGACTTATAGAAAAAGATATTAATGTTTATGAATGTAATGAAATTATTTTAAAATTAGCACTTCAAGTTGTTACTGAAACTAGTTTTATTGCTCTAAATGGTAATATACAAGATGTTTTTAAACAGCTTTGGGAAATTGATGAACAGTGTACGATTCTCTTCTGCCCTGCCCTTATAGACAAAGATATATTTACTAAGACCATAGAACTTTCAGAAAACTCTTTTACTCATATTAATATTATTGAACAGACCCTTTTTGAAACTTCTTTTATTTATGATGATATTTTTTATGAACGCCAACAGATTTCTCCTTTTTTCATGCCCTATTTAGAAATAGTTCTTAATCTATTTAAGAATTTAAAAATAAACTATAGATTAAGAAAATTTGTACCGATAGATCATTTTGAGGCTCTTTTTACAAATAAGAACTTTGAATTAAAAGAGTTTGGAACCAGTGATAAAGTTTTAATCTTTGAAAAAAACTCTTCTCTTGTAGAATCGGAAATACTTTTTTTACAAAGAGAAGCTACATGGGCTAAAATAGTTTATGTCATGCAGAGTAAAGAGCAACATCTAATAGCTAAAATAAAAGATAGTGATTCTCTTATAGTTTATAATAATCAAAATGAGATAATCAATCTTCTTAAAGAAAGTAGCTTTCATTTTGCTCTTATTATCGGAGCAGATAAATCAATTCTCTCTCAACCTCTAAATAATCAAGCTGAAGTTTCGCTATTTGATTTATATAATGTTTAAAGGAATACTTTTTTATGGATAGAAGAACTTTTTTAACAGCAACTTCCGCTGCAACAGCTACTTTAGCACTAAATGGCTGTAATGAAAGTAATCGTCAAGCAATTGATTACTCAAAACATCCAACAGCATCTAAAGATAAAAAGCATGTCAATATTAATAGAAATAAAAAGACCATCATTAAGCTTGCCACATCATGGCCAGCACACTTTCCAATTATGGGAACTGGTGTTGAGAATTTTGCACAAAGAATTAAAGATGTCAGTGGAGGGAGTTTAGAGATTAAAATATTTCCTAAAAATGTTTTAGTCCCTGCCCTTGCTGTTTTTGATGCTGCTAGTAGTGGACAAATTGATGCCTTTCATTCTGGACCATACTATTGGAAAGGAAAAAACTCTGCTTTTTCACTTTATAGTGGTCTTCCTTTTGGTTTTACTGCCGAAGAAATAAACTCATGGATGACATATGGAGGGGGCTTAGAACTTTGGAGAGAACAGTATGCAAAGTACAACCTTCATCCTTTTTTAGGTGGAAACACAAATATCCAGATGGGTGGATGGTTTAGAAAACCAATAAACTCTCTTGCCGACATGCAAGGACTAAAAATGCGTATACCTGGCCTAGGAGGCGAAGTTTTCTCAAAGATGGGAGTAAATCCTATACTATTGCCTGCAGGCGAAATATACACTTCTTTAGAACGTGGTGTAATTGATGCAACAGAATGGGTTGGACCAGCATTAGATATTAAGATGGGATTTTATAAAGTTGCTCCCTATTACTATGCTGGTTGGCATGAACCTGGTTCTATTCTCGAACTTACTTTTAACAAGCACTCATGGGATAAAATGGCATTTGAACATCAGTCTATCATTGAGGTTTGTGCTAGTGAGATGAATGCGAATATGACATCTGAATTTCACTATGAAAATATCTATGCACTAGAAAAACTAAAAGGTTTAGGTGTTACACTTAGTTACTTTCCAAAAGATGTAAATGAAGCTGGGAAAAAAGCTCTTGTGGATGTTGTTGATGAGTTAAGCATGAAGAACAAGGATTTTGCTGAAGTTTACAAATCTATTTTTTCTTATCTAAAACTCTCCCGTGCATGGAGTGATGTAAGTCTAACACAATTTTTAAATGAACGATAAAGGTACCATATATTTGAAACAACTACTTCCACTTCTTATGCTGCTTCCAAGTTTTATTTTTGCATCTTTTAGTGCAACTATAATTGATTCTAGAACTTTACTACCAATTAAATCTGCTAAAATAATAGATAAAGGACAGACTAAATTTAGTGATAGAAATGGAACTTTTGATATAGATAATAAGAACAATACACTTCATATTAAAGCATATGGATATCGCCCTTTCTCTTTTGATAGCAACGAAACGAATACTACAATAAAACTTGAATCCATTAGAGTAAATGCCCTCTATCTAACCTTTTGGGGTGCTAGCAATAACTCTAAAACACTCAAAAGAATTCTAAATCTTTCAAAAGAGACAGAGGTAAATGCTGTAGTTGTCGACGTGAAAAATGAATATGGTTCTACTTCATTTTACACATCTTTTAAACAAGCTAATAGTTATGGAGCTTATAAAAAAAGAACCAATCGTAATATCCAAAAATTTATCAAAACTATGAAAGAGAACAATATATACACCATAGCAAGAATAGTTACATTTAAAGATGAACTCCAAGCATCTAATAATCCAGAGTATGCATTAAAGCGTGATAGTAATGGAAGTATATGGAGAAACCATGACAAAATGGCATGGGTAGATCCATTTGATGAGCGCTCCCATAAATATACAATACGTATTGCTGAGGAAGCAGCAAAGGCTGGTTTCGATGAGATAAACTTTGACTATATTCGATTCCCAGCTAAATCTGGTCTTAGATTTTCTAAAGAGAATACTCAAAATAACAGAGTAAAAGCTATAGAAAAGTTTTTAGATTCGGCAAAGAAAAGACTTGAACCGTACGGTGTATTTATATCAGTTAATACATACGGAAATATTTTATGGAGTAAAAAAGATGATAACAATATAGGACAAATGTTATCTTCACTCGCCTCTCACTCTGATTATATTGCCCCTATGCTCTACCCTTCTGGCTTTGCATACGGTTCTTTTCATTTTGATTACCCTGCGGATCATCCTCATGCAGTTATATACAGAAGTATAAAAAATATTAAAAAAAGAGTTGATATTTCAAGAGTTAGACCTTGGCTTCAGTACTTTAAGGACTATACTAAAAAGCGTAGACCCTATGGAAAGTTTGAAGTACAAGAGCAAATAAGAGCTACAGAAGAGCTCAATACAAATGGTTGGATGATGTGGTCACCATCTAGTAGATATCATCAAAACTACTTAACTAAGTAAGCCTTACTCTTTTTAACTCTTTTCTATATAGTTTAGAAGAGGGTAAATATAAATCAACTAAAGAATGAAATTCCTTTGAATGATTCATATGCTTTAAGTGTGCTAGCTCATGAACTGCGACATAATCAATTAAGTTTTTATTGACCCGTGTTAGCTCTTTGTTGAGTGTTATCTCTTTTTTTGAATTACAACTTCCCCATCTACTTTTCATTTTTCTAAATTTTAATTTTGAATAAGGTAAATTCATAACTTTAGAGTAGTGCTTTATTCTCTCTTCTAAGAACTCTAAAGAGAACTTCTGTTCATCGTCTAGAAGTATTAAATTCTCTATTTTAAGTAGTTGTTTTTGAATCCAAGCTCTCTTTTCTTCTAAAAGAGAATCAATATATTTTAATGATTTGTATGGAGTTTTAATTAAGATATTTCGATTTTTATCAATAGATATATAACTATGTTTAAGCCTTTTATTAATAATAACCTGAACAGCACATCCTTGATATTCTTTAGTATCACTCATATTTTATGGGGTCAATCACTCCAGCTTGCTTGAAGCCATTTAGACGAAGTCTGCAGCTGTCACAAACACCGCAAGCCTTGTCTTCATTTTTATAACATGACCAAGTAAGTAAGAGTGGTACATTTAACTCTAAAGATTTTTCTACTATTTGAGATTTAAGTAGATGAACTAAAGGTCTATCAATAGTAATATTGGTTTCATCTTTTGTACCTAAGTTAATGGCATTTTGCATAGCATTTATATAGTTCTCTCTACAATCAGGGTATCCACTACTATCTTCTTGGACTACACCAATGCTTATTAGTTGAGCTTCTTCCTTTTCAGCGATTGCAGTAGCCATACTTAAAAATATACCATTCCTAAAAGGTACATAAGTTACAGGAACACCCTCTTCTATTCCACCTACAGGTATATCAATACTCTTATCGGTAAGCGCAGATGCACCAAGTTGTTTAAAAAAGTCTAAATCTAAAATATACTTCTCTTTTACTTTTAAAGATTCACATATATTTTCAAAACACTCTAGTTCTTTGGTCTGTGTTCTTTGATCATAGTTAAAATGAACAGCAATTATTTCATAACCTTTACTCTTCATAATGTAAGCGCTCAAAGTTGAGTCCATTCCCCCACTCATGATACAAACAGCTCTTTTATTTAAAATATTATTTTTCATAGTCTAATTTTAACATATTTTTTTAATCTTAATTAAAAGAAAGAGATACTACAATAGATATAGATAAGAAATAAAAGGATTTATTATGGATGTATCATCATCAACTAGTTCTTCAGCTATCGGTGTTGAAGTTCAAAAAAAAGCACAAGATGTTCAAGAACAACAAGTTTTAAAAGTTTTGGAGAGTGCAACTGAACAGTCAAAACAAGTTACTGCTCAAAAAACAGGTGTTGGTCAACATATTAACATTACTGGCTAAGATTATAAATAGCATTACTCTAAGTCTCGTTTGATATAATCTCGCTTATGATTGAACTTGACAATAGAACTACTCTAGAAGTAGACGAACCTCTTTTAAACTCCATCGCAAACACTTTAACAGATAAAGAGATTGAACTCATTATCACTACTAATGCTGAAATAGCAGAGATAAATAAAATACATCGAAATATCAACAAACCTACAGATGTGCTTAGTTTTCCATATGAAGAGATGCCGATGAGTCCTCTGGGAAGTATAGTTGTCTCTAAAGAATTTATTATAGATAAAGCAAAAGAGCTAGGACATACAAATTCAAATGAAATGACACTACTCTTCATACATGGACTCCTGCATCTTTTAGGTTATGACCATGAAGTTGATAGTGGTGAAATGCGCACAAAAGAAGAATGTATGATAAAAGAATTTTCTCTTCCAACAAGTTTAATAGTTAGAACACAAGGATAATAATGGATTATATAATATTTTTAGTAGCAATGGGTGCACTTATTTATGGTGCAGACTTTATAATAAAAGAGTCTGAGAGAATAGCACTACATTTTAATATTTCTCATTTTGTCATAGGTGCTACCCTAGTAGCATTTGGGACATCATTACCAGAAATGGCAGCGTCCATGATGGCTGCATCACATGGTAAAAGTGATATGGCTGTAGCTAATGTTATTGGTAGTGTAATTTTCAATATTACTCTTGTTTTAGGTTTAGTCTTTTTTATTGCAAAGTCTATGAAGCCTGAACGTGATCTGTTTTCTAAAGATAGTGCTTGGATTCTTGCACCTGTAGTGATCTTCTTAATTATGATTCAAGATGGTGTTATAGGTAGAGTTGATGGCATTATATTTCTTTTTATAATGATTTCGTATCTTTATTTTCTATTCACAAGCTCAAAAGAAGACTTAGAAGGTGAGATTGATGACTCACTAACAGAAAAGTTTAACTGGATTAAAACGATTGTGCTTTTAGTAATAGGTTTTGCTTTTACAATAGGTGGAGCAAACTTTGTAATAGAGAGTGGAACAAGTATCGCAAGAAGTTTAGAAGTTAGTGAATGGATTATTGGCTTGTTCCTTATTTCGCTAGGGACATCTCTGCCTGAGTTAGTAGTCTCCCTTGTAGCGATTAAAAAAGGTCATGCCGATATGAGTATTGGAAATATCATAGGATCTAATGTAGCAAATTTTTCTATGGTTCTAGGTGCTGCATCTCTTATTCATCCACTAAGTATAGATATTCAAGCAAATAGTTTTGATATACTAATCATGGTTTGTGCATCTCTAATGCTCTTTTTCATCCTCGCTAACAAACTTTATAATAAAGCTGGTGCTATATTTTTACTCGCTATTTTAGCTCTTTTTATTCAAAATTCTTTCATATAGAGAGTTTTGAATAGTAGCTATTTTTTTATATACTTAAGTTCTAAAAGTTTATTGTATATTTTTGAAACAATTTTTCCTGCAGCTTGCCCACCATGCCCACCATGTTCAACCATAACCATAACAACATATTGAGGATTTTTATAAGGACCATAAGAGGTAAACCAAGCATGAGAACGATTATAGTATGCCATTTCGTGCTCCAGTTTTCTTTTCTTAACATCTTGCTTAATGGCAATTACCTGTGCCGTACCTGTTTTACCTGCTATTACAACCTTAGAGCTTAAATAATGAGTTGCTGTACCTTTGGGGTAATTACAAACTTGATACATCGCCTTTTGGATAGTAGAAAGACTCTTTAATTCTTTCTCATTTAAAACTAAACTCTGTTTTTCTTTATACTTCCGTGAGCCTATCTTCTTTGCTAAATGGGGTGTAGGAAGTCGGCCTGTAGCAATAAGTGCTGTTTGCTGTGCTATTTGTAGAGGTGTAGTCAGAACATCACCCTGCCCTATAGACATATTAGCAGTCTCTCCAATACTCCATATTTTCCCATACTTTTTTCGTTTCCATTCACGAGATGGGATAACTCCAATAAATTCATTAGGTAAATCTATACCCGTTTTTTTACTCAGACCATAACGTTTAAGTCCTATACTCATTTTTCTATTACCAAGAACAAGACTACCCTTATAGAAATAGTCATCACAGCTCTCTCTAATAGCTTTAACAATATTTGTTTTCCTATGTCCTTTTCTTTTCCAGCATCTAAATATTCGTCCACCTAAAGGTAAAGACGATCGACAGTCCACACCCCATTTTGAACTTAAGTCTGTACTAATATACAGTAACCCCAGCATTGGCTTAATTGTGGAACCAGGAGGATAAAGACCATTTATTAGTTTATTTGTAAAAGGATGGTCCAAACTAGATGCAAAATTATTATACATTTTATGTGACATTCCATTTACAAAAATATTTAAGTCGTAGTTTGGATAACTGCCAGCAGATAGAATTGAACCGTTAACATCCATTACCACAATTGCTCCAACTTTACCTTCAAAAAGATTTGATATATAAGACTGTAGTTCCATATCTAATGTCAATGTTAGTTTTCTATCCTCATCAGCATTAGAGTACATCAACTGTGCTATCTCTTGATTATTGGCATTTACCTGTATTTTTCTCTCTCCTGGTTTACCTTGAAGATATCTATTGTAATACTTTTCTAAGCCTGTTTTACCTGTATATCCAATAAGTTCAACCAAAGGGTCATGCTCAATATCTTTTCTATTTCCACGAGCGACATAACCTATCATATGTGCAGCAATATTTTTATAAGGGTAAAAACGTTTTGGTGCTGAAACAATTTTTAGATTTTCTCGTAAATTAAGAATAGAATAGACAGGAATAATCTCTTCATAAGCGATAAAGTGAACGATGTCTATATAGTTATGGTTGTAAAAAGATTCTTTTTTCATATAATTTTTTTTCATTTTTTCAATATCTAAAGATGGAAGTAGTTTTTTGAGAAGCAAAATTTCTTCTTCTAATTTTTCTTTATTCTTTTTTAAACTCAAGTGTGGCTTTAGTTGTATTTTAAAACCTAATTGATTTATAGCAATTGGTTTATTATTCCTATCTACAATTTCTCCTCGTACAGGAGCTATTCTCTCTTTTTTAATTGTGTTGTTTTGTGAAAGTTTCGAATAGTGTGAGTTTGACTCAACACTTAAGAAAAAAATTCTTGTAAGTAGTCCTAGCCAAATAGATATGAACATAAAAATAATAAATTTTATTTTCATAAAATACTCACTAAAAAGAACTCAATTACTATATAGTATACTATATAGTAATTGAGTTCAGGAGATGCTTGTAAAAATACACTTGAAACTAAACTCATAAACAAAAAGTAGCCACCATAGGCAAGTACTACATAGAAAAATAGTATACACGGTCGACAAGAAAAATTTTGTTTGATTTTAGGCAATACAAATTTATATATAATATAAAAGTAGATAATTGAACTAAAAAGGGGGTAAGCATTATTTGCTTCAAAAACCACTAAACAAAAAGATATTACCAACAACGAAGGTAGGTCTTTATTTTTTAATGCTCTTGCAAGGAGTAAAAAAAGAACCGCAAACATAGGAGGTAAGAAAGTATATAGTGTAGCTAAACTACTATATAAGACAAAAATGATTATGTAGAAAAATATTTCTACAGGGTTTTGATGAGTGAGACTTCGTTGCATACTGGAAAGTGTTTACATTTAATACAATCAGCCCAAATTTTATGTTCGGGAAGGGACTCTTTAGGAATCTCTACAAATCCTAAACGCTCAAAAAAAGCTTGTTTGTATGTAAGACTAAGTACTTTTTGAATACCTAATATACCTGCTTCTTTAACTACTTTATTTACTAGTGTTTCCCCTATTTTCTGACCTCTAAATCCATCTTTAACAACTAAAGAACGAACCTCGGCTAAGTATGTAGTGTGAATATGTAGTGCTGAAAAGCCTACAAGTTCATTTCCCTTATAAGCGAGCATGTAAGAGCGAATATTTGTAGCAATTTCATCTTCGCTTCTATCAAGGATAATTCCACTTTCAACTTCAGGAAGGATGAGTTCTCTCATCTCGTAAATATTAGAGAGTTTTGCTTTTATAAAATCAATTTTCATCATCATTAGCCGTTAAAATATCATAAATAACTTTATTTATTTTATGTGTACCACGTTTTTTTGAACTTGAAACACTCATTGCATTTGGAAATTCTCGCCTAAGAGCATTCTGCTCTTTTTGATTTAGCTTATCAATTTTAGTAAAGATTTGAAGTATCACTTGGTTTGGTCTTACATGCTGAAATAAAAATTCACTTACTGAAGTGTCGATATCTAAATGAGGGTGTCTACAATCAATAAGGTGTATGAAAATTTTTATCTGCTCACGCTGTGAAACATAGTCTGTAAGGTTCTTTTCCCAGTCATGCTTAATAGATTTTGCAACTTTTGCATAACCAAAACCTGGTAAATCCACAAATTTAGCTAAATGTTTATCTCCACTATCTCTATCTAAAAAAATAACATCAAAATAGTTAATTAACCTTGTTTTACCAGGTGTTGAAGAGACTTTGGCTAAACCTTTATGGTTTGTAAGAGCATTTAAAAGTGAACTCTTACCAACATTTGAGCGAGCCATAAATACTACTTCATTTTGCTCGTCAGACTCTGGTGCTGCATCAACTTTTGGTGCCGATGTTATAAATTTTGCTTCAACTATGTCAACCATAATTACTCCTTTTCTTCTGCTATATCAAATGTCATAATCACTGGTTTTTTTTCTAAGCCTTTAGCATAAGCCTTCCCATCTACAGTATTTAAAATCACTTCATCACCTTCAATTTCTTTTTTTTCATTTATCTGTTTTAAAAGAACATTTTCATAAAAATAGTACTCTTTTTTTAGAGGCTTGTAGATTACCTTATTTGCTGTACCTTCATACTCCGCATTCTCTTTTGTTTTAATTTTAAATGAAACATTACCAATAGCTATAAACTTAGTTGGCTGGTTTTTGTTGTCCGTAAAAACAGTAACCTGAGAAGCATTGAGCTCATCGTTACTCTTTATGATATTAACATTACCACTAAAAACAGAAACACCGTTACTCTGATCAGCACGAAATGAGTCTGCTTTAATTTTGAGTTCTGCTCCAAAGAGAGATGTTGTCAAAAAAAGTACTATTAGTAATATGTTATTCATTATTTTTTCTCTTTTAATTTATAGTTTATTAGAACATTTTTAGAAATTATCTTTGTTATTTTAGCATTATATATCAAAGTATGACCATTCATTGTACTTGTACCTTGAGAAGCTGTAAAGTTATCATCAGTAGTTGCAATGGCCGTTTTTGTATTATACAAGAGTGTTGGTGACTCAAATGACAACCCATCTTCTCTATAGTAAACGACATTCCCCTTAAGGTCAACTATATCACCTTTATATAGTCCCTCATCAGCCTTCATATTGGCTATGAAATCCTTTGAATGATCGGTAAAGTCAATGTCTTCAACAGTATATCTATCAGAATATCTTAATGTTCTCTTTCCAATCATCACTGTTTGTAACCCTTTAGTATCAAACTCGTACATAGTAAATTTATCAATATCAAGTAAAGGGACATCAATAAATTCCTGTTTTTTTATATCTAAAGGTTTAAAAAAGATAAATATCATTAGTAAACCACTAAAGATTATAAGAAAAAGGATATTAATATTGATAACTTACTCCTTAAATCCAGATAGATAAAAATTCTTCTCTTTGGTCATTTTCATCTACTAGAATATCTATCATCTCTCGAACTGCACCAGCTCCACCATTACAAGCAAGGGTAGTGTTAACAAGTAACTTTAGCTCTTTAACTCCATCTGCAGGTGTAAAAGAACGACCAACAAGTGAGAGCATATTATAATCATTTAAGTCATCACCAATCGCACCAAGTTCATAAAACTTCAGTCCTAATGAATCAACAAGCTCTTTTAAAACTCTATCTTTATCTCGGATACCCTGAAAAAGATGCTTTATGCCTAGCTCTTGTGCTCTGCGTTTAACTATCTCTGATTTACGACCAGTTATAATAGCTACTTCTCCACCCATCTTTATCCAAGTAGTAATACCAAGTCCATCCTTAACATTAAAGTTCTTTGTTTCAACACCATCAGAACTATAAGTTAGCTTGCCATCACTAAGACAGCCATCAACATCAAGTACTAGTAGTTTAATCATAAAACGTCTTTTGTACTTGGAATACCAACTCTATCATTCTTTGTAGTAGCACGACGAATAGCAACTGCTAATGATTTAAATGCTGCTTCGATAATATGATGTTTATTCTTTCCACGGATCTCAACAATGTGTGCACTTATTCTGGCGTTTAGCACAAAGGCACGAAAAAATTCTTCCACTAGTTCAGTATCAAAATTTCCTACTTTACCTGTAGGAGAGAGTTCAAAGACTAGAAATGGACGATTACTAAGATCCAAGTCACAAGATACACAAGCCTCATCCATAACGATGTTTGCACTTCCAAAACGCTCCATTCCTTTTATAGGATATAGAGAATCGGCTAAAATCGAACCAAGAACGATTCCAATATCTTCAACACTGTGATGATCATCAATATAAGTATCACCCTTGCAGGTGATATTTATGTCCATAAGAGAGTGCTTAGAAAAACTCTCTAGCATATGGTCTAAAAATCCAACACCTGTGTTCATATTACTTTTACCAGATCCAACTATATCAAGTTGGACTGTTATATCTGTCTCTTTTGTTGTTCTTGTTTTTGAAATCATTATTACTCTCCTAGTCTTATTATAAATGCTTTGTTAAATAGACCACTGTTTAACTTATAGTCACGTACTTCTTCTTCACTCTGAAAACCTTTGAGTACAACTTTAAACATGCGACCATTTTCTGTCTCAACATCTTGAATTATCGTTTTATACCCATCTGTATCATCATATCTTTCTTGTGTAATTATTGCACCATCTATCTTAGAAAATGATGCAATTTGAAGTGCAAAATCACCTATTGATTTTTTCTGAGGTGCTTTTTTCATCTCTATTGTAGTAGGTATAGTTTTCTTTCCCTTAATCTCAAACCCAAGTATCTCAAGCTTTACAGGAGCTGTTCCTTGTCCAACCATGTCTATTTTATGTGCAGCTTTATTTGAAAGGTCAATTATTCTTGTCGCTACAAAAGGTCCTCTATCATTAATACGAACTACTGTAGTTAATCCATTTCTAAGGTTAGTCACTTTTACTATAGTGTTCATAGGCAAAGTTTTGTGAGCGGCTGTCATATCGTGCATATTGTAAGTTTCACCATTGGATGTAAGTTTGCCATGAAAGTCAGGTCCATACCAAGAAGCATTTCCACGAAACTTATCACCAACACTTACAACAGTAGGGTAATACTTAATACCTCTAATAGTATAAGGTCTCATAGTTGGATGAGAATATATTTTTTTATCTGAAGAGTAATTTACCGGTTCAGAGTAAGCTGTATGTTTATATGTACCCTTTCCTCTAGTACTACAACCACTCATTAAAAGAACAATAATTACTAAAGATGAAATATATAACTTATTCATAGATTTTCAATCTCTCACCAATTTTAATTAAAGAGCCTTTAATGTGGTTCTGTGCTTTCAGATTTTGTACACTTATTTTATATGTATGAGAGATAGATTCTAGAGAATCTCCACGTTTTACCATATAGTAGTTTTTTGTATTTATCTTCTTCTTTTTACTATTTTTAGCAATAGGAATTATTAACTTCTGTTTTAATCTTAATCTATCACTTTTAAGATGATTAAAATCTTTAATAACACGATAAGAAACACCATATCTTTTACCAATATAAGAGAGATTATCTCCATTTGTAACTACATGCACTCTATAAATATTTTTCATAGGTGCTTCATAATATTTACGTTTAAAGTCAGCTAGTTTAATATAAGGGATATAAACATCATAGTATTTTGAATAAGGAGGAACAAAGTCATATTTAAGGTGCCTATTTAGTTTTTTAAGATCTTTAAGTGGCATATCAATAAGTTTTGCAATTCTTTTTAATGACTCACCACTAGGGATTTTAACCGTAGCTATTGAGTATGCATTTGCACGATTTAAAAGATGTTCATACTCACTTGAAAGTAAGTACTGTTCATCTGTACCAATAAGAGCTAGTGCAACTATCTTACGAATGTAATATCTACTCTCGCGTGGAATATATTTTTTATCTTCATCAAGTAAAACTGACAACTCATCACTTCCAGCTTTTTTTATACCACTACTAAGTCTACCACCACCACAGTTGTAAGCAATAGCAGCTAAGTACCATTTACCAAATCTTTTATGTAAAGAAGAGAGATATTTAGCTGCGGCTTGCGTTGATTTGATAAGATCTCGTCTCTCATCAACATACTCATCAATCTTAAGTTTATATGCTCTTCCAGTTTCAGGCATAAATTGCCAAAGTCCTGCAGCACGCTTGTTAGAGTAAGCATGAGTTCGAAAGTTTGACTCTGCCATAGCGAGATAAAGAAACTCTTGGGGAATATCATACTTGGCTAAAGTACTTTTAATAGCAGGTATAAAAATGTAAGCATCATCCATAGTTCTAAAAAAATGCTTACTTTTACTGATAGAACTGTTTTTAGTACGCATATTGTTCATGATTGGGTCATAAAGGAAAGATGGTTCAATGTCAAAAGAGTCTAGTAGTGAGAGCTCTTTTTTATAGTTTGATGTGTATGTTAAATTTGCATACACATTAGTAAAAAGGAACAGTGAAAAAAATAATGCTACAAGATACTTCATATACAACTTTTATATTAAATTTATTAGAAAGAAGATTTTATCTAAAAGTTTATTAATATTGTATATAACGCTGAAAATGGAGCTTAAAAGCTATTTAATATTAAGAAATATGAAACAATTTTAAAGCATTTTGAGTAGTTAGATCTTTTATATTTTTAAGAGGTGTATCAAGTAGTTCTGACATCTTTTGTGCTACAAAAGTAGTGTAAAAAGGTTCATTTCTTTCTCCACGGTGAGGCATTGGAGTAAGGTATGGTCCATCAGTTTCTATGATGAGTTTATCTTTAGGTATCTTAGATAGAACATTTACAAGCTTCTTAGCATTTTTAAATGTCAAAACACCACCTATACCAAAATAAAAACCTTCGTTTGCAAGACTTAGAAGCTCTTCATCAGCATTATAGCAGTGTAAAACACCACCTACATCACCAGCATCACACTCTAACATCAAAGCCTTAGAGTCACGTGAGGCATCACGGATGTGAACAATAAGAGGTTTTTTATACTTCTTTGCCAACTCAATTTGAGCTGAAAAAACTCTCTTTTGTTCTTTTTTTTCTGCTTCTTTCTCTTCGTCTGTACCTTCTAGTCTAAAGTAGTCAAGTCCACACTCACCAATAGCTACACATTTTTCATGCCCTACATACTTCTCAAATGCCACTGAATCAAACTGAGCCATATCGTAAGGATGAATCCCTACTGCAAAAAACACATCTTTGTGTGCTTGAGCTATACCAACAGCCTTATCAAGTGTACTTGCATCAGCTCCGGGAATAATAAATCTCTTCACCCCACCCTCTCTAGCACGGTTAAGCACTTCTTCTAAGTCTTCATCGTAGCGTTTATCATCAAGGTGTATGTGTGTGTCTATTATCATTTATGTGCCTCTAGTAGTTCTTGAGCAAACTTCTTAGCTTCGTTTGAGATGTTTTCACCACTAATGATTCGGGCTATTTCATCTATTCGCTCTGAAGAGTTTAACTCTTTTGTTTTTGAAATATTACCATCTTTATAGACTAAAAAGTGCTGATCTCCCATAGAAGTAAGTTGTGGTTGATGTGAAATGACAAATATCTGAAAAAACTTCGAGAGTTTACGAAGTACTTTTGCTACAGACATAGACTCCTCACCACTTAGATTGGCATCTATTTCATCAAGCATTAATACACCACCATTTTTACTCATAAACTCTGATTTGAGTGCTAGTATGGCTAAACGAAGACGATTGAACTCGCCTGTACTTATTTTAGTAAGTTCTGTATCGTTTAGTTTGATACTCAGTTCATCACAACCATAGAGTGTGTACTCTTGGCGTTTAAGTGTTAAAGTCGCATCACGAAGATAAAGACTACTTAGATAAGCATTTAAAGCACTCTCAAACACTACTAACTCTTTCTCTCTTAAGTCACTTAACTGTGCAGCTAAACTCTCAACTAAAGTACTTAGGATGTTGTATCTATCTGAAAGATCACTTTTGGCTATCTCTATGTTTTCATACTTTGCAAGTTCTTGTTTCTTTTGCTCTTTATAGCTTAGAGCTTCTGCTACACTTCCATAACGGCGTTTAAGTCCACTGATGGCTTCTATGCGGTTTAAAACCTCTTCTATGTCTACCTCGTCAAGAGCAGAAAATTTCTCTGTGGCAGAATCAAAGTGTGCACGAAGTTCATTCATAGCATCATCAAAGAAGGCACTCTCAATTCCCAGTGAATCTAAAGCAGCAGTAGCAAGGTGTTCATGATTGAAAATATCTTGTGCAGACTCTAAACTTTCTAAGACTTTCTCTTTACGAGACAACTCTTTTTTTATTACTTGAAGCTCGTCATCTTCGCCTTCAGTTGGGTTGATATCTTCTATCTTCTTTATCTCAAATGCAGCAAACTCTTTTAGCTCAACTATCTTTTTCTCTTCTTCTTCTATCTTATAAAGTTCTTTTTTTACTTGGGCATACTCTAAAAAGCTTTTTTTATACTTCTCTTTGAGTGTCGTGATCTTTTTTGACTTAGCCGCAATCCTATCATCTACGATAGAAAGAAGATTTTCATTTTCAAAGTCGCTAAAGTCTTTTAGACTCAAATGCCGAAGATAATTAGCTGCAACACAACCAATAGCTTTTTTTGAAAGGCTCTGATTGTTTACAAAGTAGCGTGATTTTTCTTTTTTGATATGCTTAAAAACATTTATCTCATCGTTTTCTATACCTGTAGCATCTTCATCGATGTCCCAAGTGACACTAGACTCACAAAGAGCAGCATCACAAGTAGAACCACCTAATGATGCTAAAATAGACTCCATAAGTATAGACTTCCCACTACCACTAGGTCCAGTAAACACAACCAAACCAGTTTGTAAATTGAGTTCAGTCTCTTTAAAACTAAGGTAATCTTTTAAGTAAAATCTTTCTATCATTTCTCTTCCTTTTAAAAGTCTAGTGGACTTATGAGTTTTGTTTTATTCATTTCAGAGACTACATGTGTATAGATCATAGTTGTCTCGACAGATTTATGCCCTAAAAGCTCTTGTATTGACCTTAAGTCAACTCCTGCTTGGAGTAAGTGCGTTGCATACGAATGTCTAAATATATGTGAAGTGACTCTTTTATTTAGGTTTGCTTTTTGGGCAGCAACTTTTATGTTTCGGCCCAGCGTTTGAGGATGTACGTGATGTCGTCTCTTCTCTTTACTTCTTGGATCAGTAGAGATTTTTTTCATAGGAAATAAAAACTGCCACTTAGTTTCATACTGAGAACGGGGATATTTTTTTGCT
>Ga0256826_1000592_pt1 | contig 22096 bp, 12 predicted proteins | sample CV79metaG_FD_185975 | JGI IMG/M metagenome (GOLD analysis project Ga0256826, IMG submission 185975) | Hydrothermal vent microbial communities from East Pacific Rise, Pacific Ocean - CV79 | ecosystem: Environmental > Aquatic > Marine > Hydrothermal vents | place: Pacific Ocean: East Pacific Rise...
AACTACCAACTTCTACATCACTAACTAGCCTTTGCTCTACACTTTTTAATAGTGTTTGCTCTATTTTTACTAAAGCTTCATTTTCATCAAATATAGTTTTATTTGTATTTATTTTATAGTATTTCTTTATACTTAATTTATTATTTTTATAAATCAAATATGAACTTGGCTCAAGTTTCTTTATATCGTTATAAAACGTATTATCACCTATTGGTACAAAATATTGTAAGTATTGACTTAAAGCTACTTTATTTAAAGATGGAGTATATCCAATAGCTTTAATTATAGGTTTTATAAGTGAAGAGAATATAAATTTATTTTCTTTATTATAAAAATAAAATGGCTTTTTACCATATCTATCTCTTGCACAAAAGTATAAGTCTTGTTTAATATCATAAATACAAAAAGAAAATGCTCCATTTAGTTTATTTAAAAACTTATATCCATATTTTAAATAAAGTCTTATGATTACTTCACTATCACTAGAAGTTTCACATATTAAGCTATGCTCTTTTATTAATTCTTTATAATTGTATATTTCTCCATTAAATACTAATATAATATTATCAAATATCATAGGCTGATTAGCTGCATCTTTTAAGTCAATAATACTAAGCCTAGTATGTCCAAAATGATTATTATTTATACAATATGTTCCTGTATTATTAGGCCCTCTATTTTTCAGTATATTTGTAATATCCAATAACTTTGAATCAGACTTAAAATTAAACCCAAGAATTCCACACATTATTTAAATACCATATTAATGAATTCAAGTTCAAAATAAAATAAAAATAAAAATATAAGTGTAGATAAAAAAATTATATAAGTTACCTCATATGGTTTACAATTATAAAGAGCTGATATATTTACTGTGGTTACTGCAAGAGGGACACTTAGTGAAACTATTAATATCTTTGCAATATCGTTTGGAAGGTTAAACATATATGCAAATACTATGCCAACAATAGGCAATATAATAAGTTTTACAAATACAGTTAAAATACTAAGTTTCATATTGCTTGATTTTAACTTTATTCCTGCCATATAAACGCCAAATATCATTAACTGTATTACAATAGTGGCATATGCTCCCATTTGTAAGGCTTGATCTATTTGGGGGTTTATTTTAAATCCTAGATAATTATAAAGTAGTGCTAATATAGCAAACCAAAGTATAGGTATTTGTATCATTTTTAATAATGATTGTTTAAAAGTATATTGTGATTTTGCAAAATAAAATATTCCTACGGTATAGATAAAAAATACATTTGCAATATTTAATATACTAGTATAAGCAATACTTTGTTCCCCAAAAAGTGCAATACCAAGTGGTATTGCTAAGTTTCCAGTATTACCTATAAGTGAAGTAGTAATAAATATTGATTTGTCTTTTTCATCATCAAATAAATATTTTGAAATAAAAATAAGAAATATAAGTGTTGTAGTAATAACTAAAAAATAAATAAATGGAGTTATAATTAATTGATAGTTTATACTAACTCTTGTAAGTCCCCAAAAAGTTAGAATAGGTTGTAAAAAATAAATTGAAAATATAATTAGAGTTTTTTCATGTATATCATCTTGATATATCTTTTTTGCAATATAACCTAAAAATATAAATAAATATATTGCTAATATTGAGATTAGAGCAGACATTCTACTCTACATATTTTGGTCGTGGTTGTAGTGCTTTTACTTGGTTTTGTGCAGTTATTAAATTGTCTTTTAATCTTGCATTTTCTTTTTGAAGATCTTTTACTTTATTTACAATTAATTGTCTTTTTGAAGATTCAGCTGTAACAATATTGTTCAACTTTTCTTCAAGCTCATGAAGATGTTCTTCATAGTATTTAACTTGTTTTACTAAGTTAAAGTTTTTTGTTTGTTCTTCTTTTAGATTTATTTTTAGAATTTTTTCATTTTTTAGAGTTTGTGCACTTGATGGCATACCAACACTTTTTTGTAATTCTTTTACTTTTTTAGTTAATTGTAAAACTTTTTGCTTTTCTATTAGCATATTATGTCTTACTTGTTGCATTGTTTGAGCTTTTTCTTGTTCTTCTTCATCTGCTAAAAACCCTATAGAAATATATCCTGTAATTGCATTTGTATTTATATCTTTATGTGGAATAGAAGTTGTTCTTAAATAAAATAATTCATTGTCTTTATTTAAAAATTTCAATTTCCCTTTCCATGTATTTCCTCTTTTGATAGTTGCTATCATCTCTTGATAAGTTCCAGATAAGCAATCTTTATGTAATAATTCAGTTATTGGTTTATGATTAAGTTCATCTTCTGTATAGTTACTAATATGTGTTAAAAATTCATTTACTTCAGTGATTGTGGCAGTCATATCTACTTTTGTAATAGTTGCTAGAGTATTTATAAGATCCATATATTCTGATAGTTCAGCTTCTTTTTCTACTATTAGTTTTTGATTTTTCTTTACTTCACAAAACTTTTGAACAGTTTGAAGTAGTTCTTTTGTATCTATTGGTTTTAAAGAGTAACCAGATACATTTACTTTAATTGCTTCCATTAAATAGTTTGCTTCACCATGAGCTGTTGTCATGATAACAGGGACTTCACTATTTAATTCTCGTATTTCTTTTACCATTTCCAAACCATTTTTATTTGGCATATTAATATCACTAATAATTGCATCAAATTCTATTGATTGGCTATAGTTTTTGTATTTATCTATACCTTCTTGACCGTCTTCACATACTACAACTTCTTTAAATACTTTTTTTAATATATTACTAAGAGAGTTTCTAATAGAAGCATCATCTTCTGCATATAAGACTGTTAAAGTTTTTAAGAATTCTTTGTTGAACATGTATTTTCCTCAGGATTTATGATAATGATATTATTATATCTAAAAATTACTTCATCATGACTTTTTAAAATATATTAGGATATAATCGCGTATAATGAAGAATAAAATTTTAGAAATAATAAAAACAAGAGCATTAATAATCGATGGAGCAATGGGAACACAGCTTCAATCTATAGATGTACCGCAAAGTGCGTGGATAGACGATAAAGGGATAGATCAAGAAGGTTGTAATGAACTTCTAAATGCAACAGCCCCTGATATATTAGAACAAATACATGACGCCTATGCCGCTAGCGGTGCTGATATGATAAAGACTAATACATTTGGTACGATGGACTGGGTACTTGATGAGTATGATATGGGACACCGTTCTTATGAGTTAAGTAAAGCAGGTGCACAACATGTTAAAAAAATATGTGAAAAATACAGTACACCTTTAAAACCTAGATTTGTTTTAGGTTCAATAGGTCCAGGAACAAAACTTCCTTCTTTATTGCATATTGATTATGACACTATGTATAGTGGTTACCAAACTATGGCAAGAGGTTTGATTGATGGTGGAGTTGATGTATTTTTACTTGAAACTTGTCAAGATCCACTTCAAATAAAAGCAGCAATTCATGCACTGCAAGATTTAGGTGCTAGTATTCCTATTATGGTATCTGTTACAATAGAACTTAGTGGTACTATGCTTATTGGAACAGATGCTGCTACTATTGTTACTATACTTGAACCATTTGATTTACTTTCTCTTGGTTTCAACTGTGGAACAGGTCCTTCTCAAGTTAAAAAACATATTGAGATATTAAGCCAAACTTGTAAGTTCCCACTTTCTGTTCATTCAAATGCAGGATTACCACAAAACCATGGCGGATGTACATATTATCCTATGGATGATGTAGAATTTTCTAATATTCAAAAAGAATTTATGGACTTTGATGGTGTTGCATTTTTAGGTGGATGTTGTGGTACAACGCCTGCTCATATAAATGCACTAGTGCAATCAGTAGAAGGTATTACTCCAAAACCACCAATTGGTAAAAATCCTACGTCATTAGCTAGTTTATTTCAAAGTGTAGAATTAAAACAAGATCCCGCACCACTTTTAATAGGGGAGCGTTCAAATGCAACTGGATCAAAAGCTTTTAGAGAGTTACTAAAAGCAGAAGATTTTGAAGGAACACTTAGTGTTGGACAACAACAAGTAAGAGCAGGGGCACATATTATAGATGTAAGTGTAGGTTTTGCTGGTCGTGATGAAACAAAAGATATGAATGAAGTAGCTTCACTTTATGCTCAAAAAATTGCACTTCCTCTTATGCCAGATAGTACACAAATACCAGCACTTGTTCAAGCACTAAAATTAATAGGTGGAAAGCCAATATTAAACTCGGTTAACCTTGAAGATGGAGAAGAGCGATTTGATGAAATATGTCAATTAGCTAAAAAATTTGGAACATCTTTAGTTTGTCTTGTAATTGATGAAGTTGCTATGGCAAAAACGAAAGATGACAAAGTAAGAATTGCTCAAAGAATATATGACAGAGCAGTAAATGTACATAAACTAAACCCTGAAGATTTGGTATTTGATATGCTTGTATTTACCATTGGTAGTGGAGATGAAGAATACCATACAGCAGGAATTGAAACAATAGAAGCAATAAGAGAATTTACTTCTATGCATCCAGAAGTATCAACTACTTTGGGACTATCAAATATATCTTTTGGACTTGATACAAAAGCTAGAGTATATTTAAATTCAATCTTTTTACACCATTGTATTGATGCAGGACTATCAAGTGCAATTGTAAATGTAAAGCATTTAGTTCCAAGAGCTAAAATGAGAGAGTCTGATATAAAAGCTTGTGAAGATTTATTATTTAATAAACGAGAAGAAGGTGACCCTTTATTTGCTTTTATTGATCACTTTAGTGATATTGAAGCAGTCGCAGAGCAAAGTGATGAAGAGTATAATGCACTGCCAAGTAATAAAAAAGTTGAAAAACTTTTAATGGATGGAGATAAACAAAGACTAATACCACTTGCTCTTGAGATACAAGGAAAAGAAGTAGCACCTGAAATTATTGTAAATGAATGGCTAATAGATGGTATGAAAATAATAGGTGAATTATTTGGTAGTGGACAAATGCAGTTACCATTTGTATTACAAAGTGCTGAAACTATGAAAGCCTGTGTAGATGCACTTAATCCTTTTTTACCAAAAGTTAAAAAAGAAGTGGATACCACTTTAGTAATAGGAACAGTAAAAGGTGATGTTCATGATGTGGGTAAAAACCTTGTGGATATTATACTTTCTAATAATGGATTCAAAGTAGTAAATATAGGTATAAAAGTAACTATTGATGATTTTATACAAAATGCAAAAGATAGTGAAGCAATGGCTATTGGTATGAGTGGCTTACTAGTAAAATCTACAAATGAGATGAAATCAAATATGGAAAAATTAAAAGAACAAGGTATTACATTGCCAGTTCTTTTAGGTGGTGCAGCACTTACTAAGCCATTTGTGGATGATTTTTGTCGTCCTATATATGATGGACCTATATTTTATTGTAGAGATGCTTTTGATGGGGTATTAGCAATGCAAAGATTAGAACTTGCCAATGGTGATTATACTAATCTTGATACAAATATGCCAGCTGATTTAATAGTAATTGATGAAAGCTTAAAAGAAGAAAAAATAATATTTAATAGTGATCTTCACACTCCTACACTTTTAAATAATCATAAAGATTATACTGCTCCATTTATGGGAAGAAAAGTATTAGTTGCTCCTGAAAAGTATATTTTAAAATCTATTGATAATGCAGTCAACTCAAAAATACAATGTAATACAAGTTTTAATAAAGAATTAGCATTTTCTTGGATAAATCACAGAGTATTATTTCGCCAAAGATGGGGATATAAACGTGGTAAAATGGATATTGAAGAGTTTAAAAAACAAGAAGAAACATTAGTTCAACCATTGTATGACAGACTGAAAGAACAATTTTTAGATGAAAATATATTTGATCCCATTGGTGTTTATGGATATTTTTATTGTAAAAGTGAAGATACAAAACTTCATATTTATGATGAAAGTAAAACTAAAATACTTACAACATTTGATTTCCCAAGACAAGGAAAATCTCCACATAGATGTTTATCAGATTTCTTTAAAAGTGATGAGTTTGATGTAATAGGATTTACATTGGCTTCTGCTGGACATAAAATAACTAGTTTTGAAAGAGCATTATACGATGAGAGTAAATTTACTGAATATTATGCTGTTCATGGACTTGGAGTTGAATTAGCTGAAGCAATGGCAGAAATACTACATAAGCAAATAAGACTTGATTTAAATATAGCATCAAAAGAGAAACCAACAATAAATGATGTACAAATGAAACAATATCAAGGATGTAGATACTCTCCAGGATATGCTGCTTGTCCTGATTTATCAATGAATAGACAGATATTTGATTTATTAAAACCAGAAGACTTTGATATACAACTCTCAGAAACATATCAAATTGATCCTGAACAAAGTACAGTAGCAATAATAGTACCAAATAAAAAAGCAAATTATTTTAATATTTAAAATAATTTGATTTTCTTTAATTAGAACTTTAAAAATATATTTAGTAAATTAATTCTACATTAGTTAAGAAATGTAAAACAAATAATTATTTTGATATAATAAGTATTAAAATATATTATGGAGTGCTATTTAATGTTCAGAAGAATTACATTAAAATCAAAATTAATAATACCAATGTCAGTAATCACTATAATACTGTTTTTATTAGGTACATTATTGATTGTCTCTCAATATAATCAAAGAAATAATTTACTCGAATTAAAAGACAAGGTAAGCCTTAGTTTTACAATATCTGAACTTGTTCATTCTATTCAAAAAGAAAGAGGATTATCAAGTGGATTTGCTATAACTTATAGGGGTAAATTCCAAAAAGAATTATATTTACAAAGAAATATAACAGATGAAAAAGTAAATGATTTTAGACAAAGATCTAAAGATATTGATAATCAAGAATTCAAAATATATATAAAACAAACATTCTTAAAAGTTAATACTATCAATGAAATAAGACAAAAAATAAATAAAAAAACAATAAACTCTATTAACGTAATTAAAGAATATTCAAAAATAAATAATATATTAAATGATATTTTAATTTATATTATAAAAAAATCAAATATACCAATAGTAACACAAGATTTAATATCTTACGGCTATATGATAAACTTAAAAGAGTTTACTGGTATCGAAAGAGCATTGGGTATTAGTTTATTATCAAAGTTAAGAAATGACAAGAAATTATATGAAGAATATATAAATACATTAGCAATAGAAAGTGAAAATAAAAAAATGTTTTTAAAATATGCTTCAAATAATATTTCAAGTTATTATGAAAACAAAAATCAAGATAATTTAAACTTAGAAATTCAAAAAAATCGTAAGATAATATTAAATAAAAAAAATAATATTAGAATAATGGATAGTGAACATTGGTTCAATGTTATGAGTGCAAAAATAAATATTTATCAAGATGCTATAAAGTTTATAAAACAAGAAATAAGAAATGAAATACAAGATGAGTTATTGAAAACAAATATTATATTTTATTTTGTTTTATTTTTGACTTTGATTAGTTTAATTGTCTTAATTCTTATGATAATAGCTTTTCTAAGACTAGCTAAAGATGAACAAAGATTAAGAATGGTTATGGATAAATATGTAATTAGTTCTGTTACAAATCTAAAAGGTAGAATTATTGAGGTTAGTGATGCATTTTGTAATATATCGGGATATAGAAAATATGAACTTATAGGTAAAAAACATAATCTTGTAAGACATCCAGATATGAGAGCAGAAGTGTTTACAGAGTTATGGCAAACTATACAATCAGGTAAGACATGGAGAGGAAAGGTTAAAAACTTAAGAAGAGATGGAAGTGCTTACTGGGTTTTTGCGAATATTGAACCATTATATGATAAAAATGGTAATATAGAATCTTATATATCTATACGTTTAGATATAACGCAAAGTGAAGAGTTAGCAGAACAAGTAAAAGAAGAAGAAAATAAAAATAAAGTAGCTCAACAAATGATGCAACAACAGTCACGACTGGCACAAATGGGTGAAATGTTAAGTATGATCGCACATCAATGGAGACAACCACTTAGTGCAATATCAGCTTCAGCGGCTGTTTTATATGTCAAAGCTAGTAGAAATAAATTAGATAAAGATACTGCAATTGAATTATCAAATAAAATTACAGGCTTCTCTAAGCATTTGAGTTCAACAATTGATGATTTTAGAGACTTCTTTAAATCAAACAAAACACAAACAAAAACAGATTTTGAAAGAATATTAAAAAGTGTATTGGATATAGTAAGTAATTCTTTAGAACAAAAATCAATAAGCTTAAATATAAATATTATTTCAAAAGATGAATTTGAAACATTTGAAAATGAAGTAAAACAAGTATTATTAAATCTAATAAAAAATGCTGAAGATGCATTAGTAGAACATGATATACAAAATGGACAAATAAATATAGAAATAAACAATAAAGTTTTAAGTGTAAGTGATAATGCAGGAGGGATACCTGATGATATTATTGACAAAGTATTTGATCCGTATTTTTCTACTAAAACAAAAAAAGACGGTACAGGATTAGGATTATATATGAGTAAAACAATAATAAAAGAACATTGCAATGGAGATTTAAAAGTGATAAACAATAAACAAGGCGCAGAATTTACAATAACTTTAGGAGAAAATAATGACAATTGATATAGATGAAATAATAAAATATTCACAACACTTAAAACTATTATATGTGGAAGATAATCCAGATGCAAGAGAGATGACAGCAATGATTCTTGAAGACTTTTTTGATGATATTGTAATTGCAGTTGATGGAGAAGATGGATTTGAAAAGTTCCAACAAAATGAATTTGACTTAATAATAACTGATATCAATATGCCAAAATTAAATGGTTTGGATATGATTGAAAAGATTAGAGAAACAGATGAAAGTATATCAATTCTTGTATTATCTGCTCATAATGAAGATGATTTTTTCATTAGAAGTATTAAGCTTAGTATTGATGGATATTTATTAAAACCTATTGATATTGACCAATTCTCAAGTATGCTAAATAAAGTTATCCAAAAAAATAAATACAAAGAAGAAGCAAAAGTAAATTTACACCTTTTAGAAGAATATAAATTAGCTACAAATGAAAGTTCAATTGTTTCAAAAGCAAATACAAGTGGAATAATAACTTATGTAAATGATGCCTTTTTAGAAATTACAAAATATAGTAGAGAAGAACTAATAGGACAAAATCATAATATTGTAAGACATCCTGATAATCCAAAAGCTATATTTGAAGATATGTGGCATACAATAAGAGATAAGAAACAAATATGGAAAGGTATTGTTAGAAATAAAGCAAAAGATGGTAGAAGTTATTATGTTGATAGTTTAGTAATGCCTATTTTAGATTTAAATAATAATATTATTGAATACATCTCATTAAGAAATGATATTACATCTATTATGAATCCTACAAAACAATTAAATGATGCAATAAAAAATGCAGCATCACCAATTTTAATATACCTAAAGCTAGATAAATATGATTTAATTGAAGAATTTTATGATAATGAAACAATAGAAATAATAGAAAATAAAGCATTTAAATATTTACAAGAAAAGATATCTTCTGTTTATGAGTTTGATACATTATTTCATCTAAGTAATGGAGAATATGCATTTATTCTAGATAGATCAAAATATGTAGAAGATGAGAATGAATTTACAAATAAATTAAAAGAATTCCAAGAATTTATTAAAAATGATAAAATAACTCTTGAGAATATTGAATATGATATTGCAGTTCTTATGAGTATTTCTTATGTAAAAGAAAAAATATTAGAGTCTGTAAAATTAGGAATGAAAAAGTTATTAAAAAATAAGCAGTACTTTACACTTGCAAACAATTTAGCAACAATTGAACAAGATAAAGCTAAAGAAAATATGCAAACTATTTCAATGATAAATACTGCAATAAAACAATCTAAAATTGTTTCATATTTTCAGCCAATAATTGATAATAGCACAAAAGAAATAGTTAAATATGAATCTCTAGTAAGACTAATCAATGAAGAAGGTAAAGTACTAGCACCATTTTTCTTTTTAGATATTGCTAAAAAAAGTAATCAGTATTTAAAAATAACAAATATTGTTTTAGAACATTCATTTACTATGTTAAAAAACTGTACTTTTGATATTTCTATAAATCTGTCTGCACTTGATATTGAACAAAAATCTACAAGAAAAAAAGTATTAGAACTTTTAGAAAATCACAAAGAAATGGCTAGTAGAATTGTTTTTGAATTACTTGAAGATGAAGGTGTTAAAGATTTAGAAGTTGTTAAGCAATTTATTACTGAAGTAAAAGAATATGGAGTTAAAATTGCTATTGATGATTTTGGTGCTGGATATTCAAATTATGAAAGATTGTTAGATTATCAGCCTGATATACTAAAAATTGATGGATGTCTAATAAGAGATATTGAAACAAATGGTTACTCATTATCAGTTGTAAAAAGTATAGTAACTTTTGCAAAAGAACAAAAAATACAAACTATTGCAGAATTTATAGAAAATGAAGCAATTTACAATATTGTAAAAGATTTAGGTGTTGATTTCTCTCAAGGGTATTATTTTGGTAAACCAGAGCCTATTAACTAAGAGTAGAAGAAAATAAAATATGTTAGATAATTTAAAAAGAATACATAAAGCAGCAATATACATATCAGTAATATTATTGTTTTGTGTAATAGCATTACAAGTTAATTCAAGCTTTAATATTTCTTTAACAATTAATGCATCTGAAGTACTAATTGGTATTAGTATATTGATACTTTCTATTGGAATATTGCTTAAATATATTGTAAAAGAAAGTGAAATTACTAATATAAAAATAAATAATATTTTTAATAATATTTCATCTTTTTTAGTTATTACAAATGGAAAAGAGTTAGAAAATGTAAATAAGAGTTTTTTAAAGTTCTTTAATTTTAATACAAAAGATGAATTTTTAGAACATTATTCATGTATTTGTGATAGATTTGAACCAGGAGAAGAATACTTACAAAAGAAAGTTTCAGAAAGTGAAAACTGGCTTGCTCACTTAATAAATAATCCAACATCAATTCATAAAGTAAAAATACTAGATATGGATAAAAATTCTCGAATATATTTAGTTCGATTTCAAGAATATTATCAAGATAATGAAACAAAATATATAGTTTCATTTGATGAAATCACTCAACTAGAACAAGAACTTGCAAATAATAGAATTAAAGATAAACAACTATTAGAACAATCAAGACTAGCTCAAATGGGTGAAATGATATCAATGATAGCTCATCAATGGAGACAACCATTAGCTGCAATTAGTAGTGCTAGTACAGCTATACAAATAAAAGCAAAAAGAGATAAGCTAAGCAATGATTTAGCAGTAGACTTAGCACTTAAGATTTCACAATACTCTCAACACTTAAGTACAACAATAAATGATTTTAGAGACTTTTTTAAATCAAATAAACAAAAACAACAAACATCATATAAAGAAATAGTTGATGGAGTACTAAATATCGTATCTGAATCTATGTCTAATAAAAATATAAAAATAATTAAAGAATTAGAATGCAAAGAAGGATTTGAATCATATCAAAATGAATTGAAACAAGTTATTCTAAATTTAATTAAAAATGCAGAAGATATATTAGTAGAAAAAGAAATAAGTGATAAATATATTTTGATTAAATCTTTTGCAAAAGAGAATAGTTGTATTCTTGAAGTAAGTGATAATGGTGGAGGAATACCTGCTGAAATAATAAATAAAGTATTTGATCCATATTTTTCAACAAAAACAAAAAAAGATGGAACTGGCTTGGGATTATATATGAGTAAAACAATAATTGAAGATCATTGTAGTGGAAAGCTTGAAGTTTCAAACAATGAAGATGGCGCAGTGTTTACAATAACATTGTATAAAAATAATTAAGTTATAAATAAATGAAAAGGTATATGAAATGAAAGATATTTTAGTTATAGAAGATTCTAAAACTATCAATAATATAATTGCAAAAGTATTAACAAATCTAGATTTTAATATATCACAAGCATTTACTTTAAAACAAGCCAAAGAATTTCTTTATAGTAGTAAGTATGATCTAATTATATTAGACCTTCATTTACCTGATGGTGAAGGTAGCGATTTAATTGCAAGTATAAAATCACTTAGTAAAACAAAAGTTATAGTACTTACTTCAACGCATAATAATGATTTAAGAGAAGAGTTATTTGAATTTGGGATATTAGATTATATAATCAAAGATAAAAATTTAATGTATTCAATAAATGAAATAGTAAAAATAATTAATACTCTTAGCCATGTAAATAAAAATAAGATATTAGTAATAGATGATTCTAAAATCATATGTACTCAAATAAAAACAACACTTGAGCCTAGAAATTATATTGTAGATACTGCACTTACAAGTAAAGATGGAATATTAAAGTTACGATCAGATAGCTATGATTTACTTATTTTAGATATGGAATTACCTGATATCCATGGTTTAAAAGTATTAGAAATGATAAGAAAAGATAAAAAATATAAGTCTTTACCAATTATCGTTTTATCTGGAACTTCAAATCCTCAGGTTATTAGAGATGTTTTAAAAAATGGAGCAAATGACTTCTTGAAAAAACCATTTGTTTTTGAAGAGTTTATTTTAAAAGTAGATTTATGGATTGATTATTTTTTAAAGACACAAGCCCTTGAGGAGAAAACTCTTGAATTACAATACCTTAATACAAATTTAGAAAAACTTGTAATTCAAGAAGTTGAAAAAAATAGTAAAAAAGACAAAATATTATTTCAACAAAGTAGGCATGCTCAAATGGGTGAGATGATTGCCATGATAGCTCATCAATGGAGACAACCATTAAGTGCTATAGCATCTGCAACAGTAGTAATGGATCAAAAAATAAAAATGGGTAAATTTGATGATGAAATAGGAAAAACTATAAGTAGTAATATTTATAAATATACAGAGCACTTAAGTACAACTATTGATGATTTTAGAAACTTTTTCAAACCTAATAAAAAAATGAAAGAAAGTAATTTTGAAAAAATATATGAAAAAACTATTAACTTAGTTGATGCATCATTATTAAAAAATAATATTGCAATCGAATGTAATATTATTAATACTACAGATTTTTATACATTTGAAAATGAGTTAGTTCAAGTTTTGTTAAATCTAATTAAAAATGCAGAAGATATTTTAATAGAAAATAATATACAAAATAAAAAGATATCAATTACTATAGATGGATTAAATTTAATTGTTGAAGATAATGCAGGGGGAATACCTTTAAAAATAATTGAAAAGATATTTGACCCATATTTTTCAACAAAAAATAAAAAAGAAGGTACTGGGCTTGGACTTTATATGAGTAAAACTATTATAGAAGATCATTGTTGTGGTGAGTTAAGTGTAGAAAATAGTGAGAATGGTGCAGTTTTTAAAATAATATTAAAGGATATTTCAAATGAATAATATAAAGAAATTATTGATATTAATAACATTAATTACATTTGCTTTTAGTGAAGATAGTTTAAATATTGATAACCTTTTAAATAGCATTGAAGTAAAAAATGATTTATCTTCTAAAACAAAACTAGAAAATAGTGGTGTTAGATATATTTATACTAGAAATGATATAGATAGAATGCAAGCTAGAAATTTAAAAGATATTTTAAAATCAGCATATCCACTTGGATACAGTGAAAATAGATATGGACTTTCAGATCCTATGACAGGTAGTGGAACTACACAGCCTTTTGTTAGTAGTAGTATAAGAGTTTTTATTGATGATCAGGAAATATCAAATGGATTATATGGAAGTGGTTTAATTACTATGGGAGATATGGATATTGGTTTTGTAGATCATATTGAATTATATTCTGGAAATCCAACATATGAATTTTCTACTGAAGTGACATTTAGTCTTATAAAACTTTATTCTAAAGTAGCATCAAAAGATGGTGGGAATAAGTTATTAATAAACTATGGAAGCTATGATGCTAGTCATACTAGTTTTTATAATTCTGCAAATCTTGGAAAAGATTGGGCTTATTTTACATATATTTCACAAAATAACGATAAAAGAAAGAAATATACTAGTCATACTACAAAACTTTCAAGAGATAAAAAAGACACCCATATATTTACTTCAATATATAATAAAGATAATCATATAATACTTGATGCATTTACCCAAAAAAGAGATTCTTTTATAAATAGAAGTTTAGATGCAACACCAACTGATGCTACAATGGAAATTGATAATCTACACTTAGGTTATAATGGATCATATAATAAATTTTCTTATCTTATTTCTTATGATTATGGTAAAGCAAATTCAAACTTCAAAGATGATGCTGGGTCTATAAGATCAGCGGTAGTTAATTCAAAAGCATCTGTACTAAATAGCGACATTAAATATACTCATGAATCAAAACGTAATAAATTTATATTTGGAGCAAAACATAGGTTAAAAAAATATAAATATGATCAATTTACATTAAATACTATTGATGTTGAGATACTTGTTCCTACTGCAAATTTAAATAATACACAACAAACAATAAATACTATTTTTCTAGAAAATCAGTATTCAATAAAAGAAAACTCTATTATTACTACAGGTATTAATAAGTCAAGTATAAAAAATAATAATAGTATACAAGATGATAAAATCTTGATGTATAGACTTGGGTTTACAAATACAAATGATAAATGGATATTCAAAACACTTTTTTCACATAATGAAAAAGTATTAGATCCATATATGGTATCAGGAGAAGGTGTATATATTACACCAGGTAAGAAAAAACCTCAAGAAGAAAATTTATTTATGGAAAATATATCTTATGAAAAAGATAATAATAAATATGAGATTATACTAAGTAAACTAAAAACTAAAAATCATCTTTTACCAATTGGTACATTTAATAATGTTCCAGGATTTATTGATAATTATAATAAAATAATATATATTAGAAGTGCCGTTGCAGGATATACTTATCATTATAATGAATATGATAAATTATATACAACTGTGGGTTACAATAAAATAGATAACTTACCTATAAATGATCTACTAAAAGAATATTCTTTTACTGTATTAAATCTAAATAAATATAATTCTTATGATATTTTTAATGAATTTTTATATTATAAAAATAATATAGGGAAAAGAGACTATATTGATTATAGTATGGGAATTACATATCATAAAACACAAGATTTAAGTATAAGTCTAAAAGGTGTAAATCTATTAAATAAAGCAAAAAAAAGTAATTATGTTAGAATAAATCCATCAAATGGTAGTACAGAAAGTTCACTTTCTATTTCTTCAATAGATAGAAGTATTACTATAACACTAGAGTATACATTTTAATGAAAAAGTTTATATTACTAATATATCTAGCCGTAACAGTTTTTGCCAATAATAAAGAGTATGAATTGAAACTATATGAAAAAGTATTAGGAAGTATATTTGAAGAAGAAATAATCAATATTTATAGTGATGAACAATTAAAAGACATATTGCTAAAAAGTAAGAAGTTTTTAATCGTAGATAGTTGTAAAAAAGCAACTGTCTTAATAGGAAATGATTTTAAGACAAAATGTGATAATTTACCATGTTTTGCAACAAGTTATAAAATGTTTAAAAAAGAAGAAAATGTTATAGGTGCATTTTACTGGAGAAAAGGTCGTCCTCAATTAAAATTAAAAACAAATGTATTAAATAAATTTGCATTAAATTTACCAGAAAATCTAAAGAAGTATTCAAAATGAAAAATACAATGAGTAAAATAAAAGCAGCATATCTTTTTAATATATTAGCAATATTATTATTGCTTGCTACTATATATTTATATAGTCAATTTGAAGATACAAAAGATAGTATTGTAAATACAAACTTAGGCTCACAAATAAAATATACAAAGAATATTACAGATAAATTATCAAAGAGTATACTAAAGCATGTAAATAATGATTTATATAAATCATTAAAAGAAGACAAAAGTCTTAGAGTAGAAATGGAAGAACATTTAAGTATGTTTATAAGTAAAAGATATAGATATTTATATGTAGTAGATAAGATATCAAAAAATAGTAATGAATTTAGAGTATTACTAGATGGAAGTACAAATTTTGAAGAAAAAAGTGAATTTGAAGAACCTTTTGATCCTTTAAATATAAAAGTATGGAATAAAGCTTATTCTACTAAAGATATTACTTTTTTTCAACATAAAGATGGAATGAATTTATGGATGACTTTATTGAATCCAATTATTTTAAATAATAAAATAGTTGGATTGGTTGTAGTTGATTTTGCATTAGAAGATCACAAGGCTATAGTACATGATTTACATGAGTTAGATGAAACATTTGAAGCAATTGTTATATTTTTTATTATTATTTTCTTTTTATTATTATGGTTTTCTTACTTTGATATGGAAAGAGAAAAAGAAAAAGAAAATATACAAAATCAACTAGTAAATTTAAATAATGAATTAGAATATAAAATTAAAGATGAAATTACAAAAAGTAGAAAAAAAGATCAGCAAATTATACAACAATCAAGGCTGGCTCAAATGGGTGAAATGATATCAATGATAGCTCATCAATGGAGACAACCACTAGCTGCTATTAGTAGTGCTAGTACAGCTATTAATTTTAAAGCACGAAGAGATAAACTTGACAATAAAGTAGCACTAGAATTATCATCAAAAATTGCAGAGTATTCTCAACATTTAAGTTCTACAATAGATGATTTTAGAGATTTCTTCAAATCAAAAAAAGAGAAACAAAAAACATCTTTTGGTGAGATTATAAATGGAGTATTAAATATTGTAGAAGATTCGGTTATTAATAAAAATATAAAATTAATAAAAGATTTAAACTATAATGATAGTTTTGAATCTAACCCAAATGAATTAAAACAAGTAGTATTAAATCTTATTAAAAATGCAGAAGATGTTCTTCTAGAAAAAAATATAGAAAATCCTTATATAAAAATATCTACATATTTTAAAGAAAATAAATATATATTAGAAATTAGTGATAATGGTAATGGAATTCCAGAAAATAATATGGAAAAAATATTTGATCCATACTTTTCAACAAAAACAAAAAAAGATGGGACAGGACTAGGGCTTTATATGAGTAAAACAATAGTTGAAGAACATTGTGATGGTGAGTTAAGTGTTGAAAACAATAAAGATGGTGCCGTATTTAAAATAATTTTAAAGCAAGAAGATAAATCATGAAGCAAATAATATTAAGTTTATTTATATTTTTAACAATATTGAGTGCTCAAGATACTCAAACTAAAACAGTCAAAATAGCATTTGGGTTTGATAAACAGCCATTTATATTTGGTAAAGATATGTTCAAAGGTATAGAAGCAGATATTATAAAAGAAGCTTTTGCTATTAGTGGATATAAAGTAAAAGATATTCGTATGACAAAAGATAACTTGGAAACAGCTATTTATAAATATGATGATATAGATGGTGTTTCTACAATATCTCCTAATGATAAAAAATTATATTATAGTGATGATTTTACAGTTTATGAAAACTATGCAATTAGTAGAAAATCTGAAAATATAAAATTGGATAGTATTGATGATTTAAAAAATATAAATTTTATAGCATGGAAGAATTCATATAATGATTTAGGAGATAAATTTTATAAACTATATAATCCAAAAGATGGTATATATAAAGAATCTTATCATGAGAGTATGATTCAAAAAGAAGATGTTAAAAGATTCTTTTCAGGCCAAGTTGATGTTATATTGATAGATAAAACAATATTTAATTGGCATAAAAATTTATATAAAAATAAAAAAGAGTATACATTTCATAAAATATTTACATATAATAAGATTTATCCTGTAACATTTAAATCTAAAGAAATAAGAGATATTTTTAATATAGGTTTGAGAAAACTAAAAAAGAGTGGAAGATATTTAGAGATAATTGAGTTTTATCAAAAAGATAAAATAGTTAAATTAAAAAATTATTTGGATATTTTGGCTGATATTTCATCAAAGTATTTATATATGAATGATTATAAAAAGTTAGATTTTGTATTAAAACAATATTTTAAAAATACAGCAATTTTATCAGTGAGTATAAATAATCTTGAAAAAGATATTTTTAAAGTATCTATAGATAATAATGATAGTAGTAGTTCTTTTTTTGAAAAAGATATTTTTTATGAAGATGGACAGAATATAATAAAAGTTGGAACAATAAAAGTAGAATATAGTAATAATATAAGTAAAAATAAAATTAATATTGATAATTTAATTCCAAATATATCAAATATAAATTCTTTAAATCGTAATGATTTATTATATATTAAAAAAGTTTATAAAAAATATAATATTGTTTGTTTGGATACCTTAGGATTAACAAAGCAAGAAAAAGAATATATAAGAAAACACAAAATAATAACAGTACACAATGAATCTTCATGGGCACCATATAATTTTATTGAGAAAGGTACTGCAAAAGGATTTTCTATAGATTATATGAATCTATTAGCTTTAAAGTTAGGTATTAAAATAAAATATATTCAAGGTTATTCTTGGCATGAGTTTTTAAAACAAATTGAAGAAGAAAAAATTGATGTTCTTTTAAATATATCACCATCTTTAAAAAGAGAAGAATATATTAATTTTACAACACCAATTATTGATTCAAAAAAAGCTATATTTTCAAATCAAAGACATTTTAATGCTATTAAAGATTTAGAAAATAAAATTGTAGCTGTTCCAGAAGGCTTTTATATAAGTGGTTATTTAGAAAATAATTATCCTAAAATTAAGCTAAAAAAATATAAAAATACTTTTGAATGTATTTTGGCAGTAATTAAAAATGAAGCAGATGCTATGATTGAAAATTATGCTGCTGTAAATTATTTGATTAGACAAAATGGTTTATCAATTAAATATGTATCAATAACACAAGAAGATAGATTAACAGCACATTTAGCTTTAGGGGTTAGAAAATCACAAGTTATTTTAAGAGACATTTTACAAAAAGCACAAAACAGTGTGACTCAAAAACAACTTGATATATTAAAAAATATGTGGTTTGGATTAAATAATAAATTAAATACAACGTCATTATATAAATCAAAAGAAGATAATATTAAATATGAAAAAGTCATTAGAGCATGTGTGGGTCCTAGCTGGATGCCTTTTGAAAATATAAATAAAAATGGTGAATATATAGGTATTATTTCTGAATATAATAAATTGATATCTAAAAAAGCAGATTTAACTTTTGAGTTTAAATATATGAAAACATTTAAGCAAAGCATTGATGACGTACTAAATAATAAATGTGATATTATTATGGCAGCTGTAGCTAATCCTAAAATGAAAAAAAAGCTTTTATTTACAAAACCATATTATGTAGCTCCAAGAGCTTATGTTACTCATAAAGATACACCATGGGTTAGTGATTTTTCTTATTTATTAAAACATAACAAAAGAGTTGGAGTTGTAGAAAATACTCCAGCTAGTATAATTTTGAAAAATATGTATAAAAATAATATAGAAATTATTTCATATAAAAATACACAAGAAGGATTAAAAGCAGTATCTTCAAAAGAGATTATATCTTTTGTGAATATTATGCCAACTATTGCTTACTCTATACAAAATAATCTTTTTACAGATATTAAAATTGCAGGTTATATAAATAAAAATATTCCACTTAGTATTGCTGTTAATAAAAATAATACTAAGTTAGTACCTATCTTAAATAGAGCAATTAACAGTATAACTCCACAAGAAAAATTAGAAATATTTGATAAATGGATTAGTATCAAGTTTGAATCTAAAGTAAACTATATTTATTTAGAAATTGCTATTGGAATTTTTATTGTTATATTATTAATTGGAATTTATATAAATCATTTACTTAAAAAAAGAATAAAAAAAGAAGTTCAAAAGAATAGAGATAATGAAAAACTAATTATACAGCAAAGTAGATTAGCACAAATGGGTGAGATGATATCCATGATTGCACATCAATGGAGACAGCCATTAAATAATCTTTCTGTATTAAATCAAACAGTTGTATTAAAATATAAAAGAAATAAACTTGATGATAAAATAATTGATTATTTTCAAACAAATTCAAATAAACAAATTCAAAATATGTCAAAAACTATTGATGATTTTAGAGATTTTTTTAAGCCAGAAAAAGAAAAAGTAAACTTTTGTATCAATGATATTATCTCAAATACTATTGAGATGGTGGAACCTGTTTTTGTAACAAATGAAATTAGTATAAATTTTGAAAATGTTGAAATACTAAATACAATAGGTTATCCCAATGAATTAGGGCAGGTTATTTTGAATATTATAAATAATTCAAAAGATGCATTACTAGAAAAGAAAATAGAAAAAAAGAAAATAGATATTTTATTATTTAAACAAAATCAAGATATTATAATACTTATAAAAGATAATGCAAATGGAATTCCTTCAAATATAATAGATAATATTTTTGATCCTTATTTTTCAACAAAAATAGAAAAAGATGGTACAGGATTAGGTCTGTATATGAGTAAAATGATTATAGAAGATCATTGTGATGGAAAAATTACTGCTTCAAATGATAAAGATGGCGCAGTATTTAGAATAATGTTAAAGGAATATAATGTATAGTTTAGATGAATTAATAGAACATACACAAGACTTAACACTACTGTATGTTGAAGATAATAAAGATACTAGAGAATCAACAATAATAATATTAGAGCATTTGTTTGATAATATTATTGTTGCAGTTGATGGAGCTGATGGACTTGAAAAATACAAAGAAAATTCTAAAATTGATTTAATTCTTTCAGATATAAGTATGCCAAATATGAATGGCCTAGAAATGAGTAAAGAAATAAAAAAGATTGATAAAGATCAATCTATTATTATATTATCTGCCATTATTGAAATACAAGTAGTAAAAGAAGCAATAGATATTGGTATAGATAGTTTTATTAATAAGCCTTTAGAAAATATAGAAGTATTATTTGAGAAAATTGAAAAAAGTGTAAAACAAATTGAATATGAAAAACAACAAAAAGAGTTAGAAGAATCTAAGCAAAATAAAGAAAAAATAGAAATGATTGTTAAGTTGATTCATAATTTATCACATCACTGGAAACAACCACTTTCTGTAATTTCATCTATCTCTAGTTCTTGTAGTTTTAAAATAGAAAATAATATAGATTTTATTAATAAAGATTATAAAGATATTGGTCTTATAACACAAAAAACAAGAGAGTTATCAAGTATTTTTGAGCAACTAGAAGCGTTAGACTTTGAAAAAGTTACAATACAAGATATTGAAGATATTATTTACATTAGTAATCCAATACAAAAAGATAAATAATGAAACGTATATTATTAATTATATTTATTTTATTTTCAACATTATATGCAAAAGAATACAAGAGTATAAATGCTGTTTTAGGGGAAGATAAACCACCATTTATGTTTGCAAAAACTACACAAAAAGGTATTGAAGCAGATCTTTTACGTGAAATTTTTAATAATATGGGATATAAATTAAATATAATTCAAAAAGAAAAAAGTTATCTGCAAATAATATTGAATCAAAAAAATGAATTTGATTTAGTTGCAACGATAACTCCCAAAAATGAAAAGTTATTTTATAGTAATGTTTTTACTACATATGAGAATTATGTAATAACAAGAGATGAAGACCACTTACGTATAAATAGTATTGATGATTTACAATCTATACGATTTGTTACTTGGCATGGTGCATATAATGATTTAAATGATAAATTCTATAAACTTTTTAATCCTATTAATGGAACATCTAGATATAGTTATAACGAATCTCTTCTTCAAATTGATGATTTAAAGATGTTTTTCTCAAAAAAAGTAGATGCAATTATAATAGATAAAACAATTTTTAATTGGTATAAAATTCATATGAAAGATAATGGAAAATATAAGTTCCATAATATTTTTAAAGAGAAGAAAACATACCCTGTTACATTTAGATCTA
>Ga0256826_1000594_pt1 | contig 22056 bp, 23 predicted proteins | sample CV79metaG_FD_185975 | JGI IMG/M metagenome (GOLD analysis project Ga0256826, IMG submission 185975) | Hydrothermal vent microbial communities from East Pacific Rise, Pacific Ocean - CV79 | ecosystem: Environmental > Aquatic > Marine > Hydrothermal vents | place: Pacific Ocean: East Pacific Rise...
AAAAGTAAATGAATATTTAAATGATTTAGATACTGATGGTGTAGATATTCAGATAATGGAAATTGCTGAAGCAACAAGATTTACAAATGCTCGTGTACGTGAGGGCAAAAATACAATCGCAGTAACTGGAAATGTTTTAAGAGATTATCTTACAGATATGTACCCAATTTTAGAGTTAGGAACATCTGCAAAAATGCTTTCTATTGTTCCATTACTTGCTGGTGGTGGTCTATATGAGACTGGTGCTGGCGGATCTGCTCCTAAGCATGTTGATCAATTTTTAAAAGAGGGTCATTTAAGATGGGATTCTTTAGGTGAGTTTTTAGCACTTGCTGAATCTTTAAGATTTTTAGCAAAAAAACATAATTCTGATGAACTTGAAGCAGTTACAAAAGCATTAGATATTGCAAATGATGCTTATTTAGGAAACAATAAAGCTCCATCAAGAAAATGTGGTGAGCCTGATAATAAAGCTTCTCATTTCTTTGTAGCACAGTATTGGGCAAAAGCATTAGCTGAAGGTAATCATGCAGCATTAGCTGCAAAATTTGCTCCTATCGCTGCATCTTTAGAGGAAAATGAAGCTAAAATTATTGAAGAGTTACTCTCTGTTGAAGGTAAAGCTCAAGATATTGGTGGTTACTATAACCCAGATGAAGCAAAGGCTGAAGCTGCTATGCGTCCATCTGCAACGCTTAATGATATTATAAACGCAATATAGTTTTAAATATTATCTATAAACTAAGGAGAATCTTCTCTTTAGTTTTATTTTTTATATGAAACTTTACTAAATGTAGTTTTATATAAAAGACAAAAAAGTCTTTATAAATGGTACTTTAAATATACTTAAGTTTTGTGTGTTAGCACACACTGTTTAAGTGTATTTGTTTTGAAGTATCATAATATTTTATATCAAGGAGTGTGTATGAGTCAAGGAAAAAGAGTAGGGATAGTTGGTGCTGGTAATGTAGGCGCAACTGTTGCATATTCTCTAGCTATGCTTGGATCTTGTCATGAGATAATCCTTCGTGACAACAAAATTGATGTAGCTAAAGGTAAAGCACTTGATATGTCTCAAGCAGCTTCTGCTGTTAGAAGTCATACTGTTGTTTCTGTGGCTGAAGATATGAGTGATTTAACAAATTGTGATGTTGTTGTTGTAACTGCTGGTAGTCCAAGACTCCCAGGTATGAGTCGTGATGATTTACTTATGATAAATGCTAAAATAACTAAAGAAGTTATTGCTGGTATTGCAAAATACTCACCAAATGCTGTTATCATAATGGTTTCAAATCCTTTAGATGCTATGACTTATGTAGCACTAAAAGAGAGTGGTTTTGATAGAAATCGTGTTATTGGTATGGCTGGTATTTTAGATAGTTCTCGTATGGCAGCATTTATACAAGAAAAACTTGGTTATGGTGGTGGTCAAATACGTGCATCTGTAATGGGTGGACATGGCGATGATATGGTTCCACTACCTCGTTATTCAACTGTAGCTGGTGTTCCACTTTCTGATGTTTTAACTGATGATGAAATAAAAGAAATTGTTAATCGTACACGTCATGGTGGTGCAGAAATTGTTGGTTATTTAAAAACTGGTTCAGCTTACTATGCTCCTGCTAAATCAACAGCTATTATGGTAGATGCTATCCTTAAGGATACAAAACAAATATATCCTTGTGCCGTTTATCTTGATGGTGAATATGGTTACAATGATGTTGTTTCAGGAGTTCCTGTAATGCTTGGTGCAAATGGTGCTGAAAAAATCATAGAAGTTACATTAAATGAAGAAGAACAAGTTATGTTTAAAAATTCTTGTTCATCAGTTCAAGATTTAATTGATACTTTAAATGAAAATAAATTTTTTGAAGGAGAATAGTTGAGTACTCGTATAGAAAAAGATACAATGGGAGAGATTGAAGTTCCATTAGATGCTTATTGGGCAGCTCAAACTCAAAGAAGCATACAAAACTTTGCAATTGGTGAAGAAACTATGCCGTATGAAATTACTCGTGCATTTTCTTACCTTAAAAAGTCTGTTGCTCTTGTAAATAAAGATCTTGGAAAACTTGATGCTAAAAAAGCCGATGCAATAGCTGCTGCAGCTGATGATATGCTTGCTGGAAAACTTGATGGTAATTATCCACTTGTTGTGTGGCAAACAGGTTCAGGTACGCAGTCAAACATGAATAATAATGAAGTTCTTGCAAATCGTGCTACAGAGATACTTGGTGGAGATTTTCGTAAAGAAAAATTAATTCATCCAAATGATGATGTAAATAAATCACAATCATCAAATGATACTTATCCTACAGCACTTCATGTGGCTTCTGTAATTGCAGTTGAAACACAAGTTCTTCCAGCAATTGCTAAATTAAAGAAGACTTTAGCAGAAAAATCAGCTAAATTTGAATCAGTTGTAAAAATTGGTCGTACACACCTTCAAGACGCTACACCAATTACTCTTGGTCAAGAAATAAGCGGTTGGGTAGAGATGCTTAACAAATGTGAAAAAATGGCTAAAGATTCACTTGAGGCAGTTCGTGAACTTGCTCTTGGTGGAACAGCTGTTGGAACTGGACTTAATGCTCATCCTGAATTAGGGCAGAGAGTTGCTGCAAAACTTACTGAACTGACTGGTCATGATTTTATCACTGCCCCAAATAAATTTCATGCTCTTACATCTCATGATGCACTTGTTTACGCTCATGGAGCTTTAAAAGCTCTTGCAGCAGATATGATGAAAATAGCAAATGATGTTAGATGGTTAGCATCAGGTCCAAGATGTGGAATAGGGGAGATAGAAATTCCTGCAAACGAGCCTGGAAGTTCAATCATGCCAGGAAAAGTAAATCCTACTCAAGCCGAAGCAGTTACAATGGTAACTTGTCAAGTTTTTGGTAATGATGTAGCAATTTCTATGGGTGCATCACAAGGTAACTTTGAGCTAAATGTTTATAAGCCAGTTATTGCTTATAACTTTTTACAATCTTGTCGTTTACTTGGAGATTCTATTGTAAGTTTTAATGATCATTGTGCAGTTGGATTAGAGCCTGTTGCAGATAAAATAGATCATTTTTTACATAATTCATTAATGCTTGTTACAGCACTTAACCCTTATGTAGGGTATGATAATGCGGCGAAAATCGCTAAAACTGCACACTCAAATAACTCAACTTTAAAAGCAACAGCTGTAGAGTTAGGTCTTTTAACAGAAGAAGAATTTGATAAGTATGTAGTACCAGAGGATATGATTGCGCCTAAAGCGTAATTCCATTTTAAAATAAGGAGAATAAATGAATGTACATGAATATCAAGCAAAACAGATTTTTGCTAAGTATGGTGTCCCAACACCAAAAGGTATAATGGTTGAGAGTGTAGATGCTGCTGTTGAGGCTGCAAAAGAGTTAGGTGGTCCTATTTGGGTTGTTAAAGCTCAAATTCACGCTGGTGGTCGTGGTCTTGGTGGTGGTGTTAAACTTGCTAAGACTTTAGATGAAGTAAGAGAACTTGCAGATGAAATTCTTGGTATGACTTTGGTTACTCATCAAACTACTGCTGAGGGTAAGCTTGTTCAAAAACTTTATATTGAAGATGGTGCTGACATTAAAGATGAATTTTATCTTTCTGTTGTACTTGATAGAAAGTTAGAAATGCCTCTAATTATGGCTTCAACTGAGGGTGGTATGAATATTGAAGATGTTGCCGAAAATACTCCTGAAAAAATAATTACTATTGCTGTCGATCCTGCTATTGGTTTTCAAGGCTTTCATGGTCGTGAATTAGCATTTGGTCTTGGAGTTACAGATAAGGGTGAGCAAAAAAATATTATTCAATTTGCACAAAAACTTTTCAAATTATATATGGAAAATGATGCAGAGATGATAGAAATCAACCCTCTTGTTCGTACTGGAAGTGGTGAATTTTTAGCACTAGATGGAAAAATGGGATTTGACAACTCAGCACTTGGTCGTCAACCAGAAATCGCTGCTATGCGTGACTTAACAGAAGAAGATGCTGATGAAGTTGAAGCTGCTAAATATGGTCTTTCTTATGTAGCTCTTGATGGTGAGATTGGTTGTATGGTAAATGGTGCTGGTCTTGCAATGGGTACAATGGATACAATTAACCACATGGGTGGAACTCCAGCTAACTTTTTAGATGTTGGTGGTAGTGCAAATGCAGAGACTGTTGCAAAAGGTTTTGAGATAATTCTTAAAAACCCTAAAGTAAAAGCAATTTTTGTAAATATTTTTGGTGGTATTGTTCGTTGTGATCGTATTGCAAATGGAATTATTGAAGCAACAAAACTTACTGATGTTAATGTTCCTGTAATTGTTCGTCTTGATGGTACAAATGCACCAGAAGCTGCTGAAATTCTTAAAAATGCAAATATAGCCAATTTAATTGTTGGTGATGATTTAGGTGACGGTGCTGCAAAAGCAGTTGCTGCAGCGAAAGGAGAATAATTAATGTCAATTTTAGTAAATAAAGATACAAAAGTAATCGTTCAAGGTTTTACTGGTAAAGAGGGAACTTTCCATGCTGAACAATGTTTAGCTTATGGTACCAATATTGTTGGTGGTGTTACTCCAAATAAGGGTGGACAAACTCATCTTGATAAACCAGTATTTAATACTGTTAGTGAAGCTGTAAAAACTACAGGTGCTACTGTTTCCATGATTTTTGTTCCACCTGCTTTTGTTGGTGATGCTGTAATGGAAGCTGCTGAAGCTGGGATTGAACTTGCTGTAATTATTACAGAAGGTGCTCCAATTAAAGATATGCAAATGGCTAAAGCTTATGCTACTAAGCATAATATGCAAACTATTGGACCGAACTGTCCTGGTATTATCACGGCTGAAGAGTGTAAAATTGGAATTATGCCTGGTATGATTTTCAAAAAAGGTAATGTTGGTCTTATCTCAAAGAGCGGTACATTGACTTATGAAGGTGCTAATCAAGTTTGTAATGAAGGTTTTGGTATTACTACTGCTGTTGGTATTGGTGGAGATCCAATTATTGGTCTTTCATATAAACAAATTCTTCCTATGTTTGAAGCAGATCCAGAAACTGAAGCTATTGTTATGATAGGTGAAATTGGTGGAGATTTAGAGATTCAAGCTGCAAAACTTATAAAAGAGCAAATTACTAAACCTGTAGTAGCGTTTATTGCTGGTCAAACAGCACCTAAAGGTAAAACTATGGGTCATGCTGGTGCAATCGTTTCAGGTTCTGCTGGTACAGCAAAAGAAAAAATGGATGCACTTGAAGCTGCTGGCGTAAAAGTTGTTGTTTCTCCTGCAGAAATTGGTAAAGCTATAGCGGAAGTTTTAGGTAAAAAATAAGTATAAAGCTATTGTGCGAGCCTCGTAAAGTAACAATAAATTATTTTACGTGGTGCTATTAGCACAATTTATGGTTATATTATAAAAACTTAGCTACTCTTTTTGTATAAAGAGTAATGTACAAATTTAATTTGTATTTTAAAATTGAGGAGAATTAATGGGAACTTTTGAAACAAAAAACCCTGGTGATCAACCAGTATGGGTAAATACAGATAACTGTAAAGCATGTGATATTTGTGTATCTGTTTGTCCATCTGGTGTTCTTGCTATGCGTTATGAAATAAAATCAACACTTGGTGCAATGATTTCAGTTGAACATCCTGAAGCTTGTATTGGCTGTCAAGAATGTGAACTATCATGTCCTGATTTTGCTATATATGTAGCAGATAGAAAAGAACTTAAAGCGGCTGGTGTTAGTTTTGCTAAATTAACAGATGAATCTAAAGAGCGTCAAGCTGCTATTAAAGCAAATAATTATTATTCATTAGAATTAGAACAAGGAGCTAGATAATGGCAACAAGAGAAGTAATATCTACTGGTAATGAACTAGCTGCAATTGCAGCAATTGATGCTGGTTGTAAATTTTTTGGTGGTTATCCACTGACACCTTCATCTGAAGTAATGCATGTGATTTCTGATCTTTTACCAAAAATTGGTGGAACAGCAATCCAAATGGAAGATGAAATCGCTGGTATCTGTTCTGTAATTGGTGCAGCAATGGCTGGAGATCGTGCGTTAACTGCTACATCTGGTCCTGGTATGAGTCTTAAAGCTGAACAACTAGGTCTTGCTCAAATGGCGGAAGTACCTTTAGTTTGTATAAATGTTATGCGTGGTGGTCCATCAACTGGTCTTCCAACTCGTGTATCTCAAGGTGATGTTGCTCAAGCAAAAAATCCATCTCATGGTGATTATAAATCAATCACATTATGTGCTGGTTCATTAGCTGAGTGTTATACTGAAGTTGTTCGTGCCTTTAATATTGCAGATAGATTTATGCAACCAGTAATTGTTTTATTAGATGAAACTATTGGTCATATGCATGGTAAGGCTGATATTCCAACTGTTGAAGATATTGAAGCTGGAATTGTACCTCGTAAAAAGTTTGAAGGTGCTCCAGAGGATTATTTTCCATATGATTGTGAACATGATGAACCAGCAGTACTTAATCCAATGTTTGAGGGTTATAGATACCACTTTACTGGTCTTCATCATGATAAAAATGGTTTTCCAACTGAGGAAATTGAAACTTGTCGTAAACTAATTCAAAGATTAGATGATAAAGTTGCACTTCATGAAGATGAAGTTGAATCTTATGAAGAATTTATGATGGATGATGCAGAAATAATGATTGTTGCTTATGGTTCAGTTTCTCTTGCAGCAAAGGAATCTATTCGTCATTTACGTGCTGAGGGAATTAAAGCTGGACTTTTCAGACCAATTACAATTTGGCCTTCTCCAGCAGCTAAAATAAAAGAGTACACTGATAAAATTAAAAACGTAATTGTAGTTGAACTTAATATTGGTCAATTTCATTCAGAAGTTCAGCGTGCAGCAGCTCGTCTTGATATAGAAGGTCTATTTAAAGTTAATGGACGTCCACTTTCTCCACATGAGATTGTTAGTAAAGTAAAAGAGGTATTCTAAGATGGCATTTAATTATGAAAAATATTTAAGACTACAAAAAATGCCAACACTATGGTGTTGGGGATGTGGGGATGGTGTAATCCTTAAAGCTTTTGTTAGAGCTATTGACAAAATGGGTATAAATCAAGACGATATATGTGTTGTTTCAGGGATAGGTTGTTCAGGAAGATTTTCTTCTTATGTTGATTTTAATACTGTTCATACTACTCATGGTCGTACTATTGCTTATGCAACAGGTATTAAGCTTGCTCGTCCAGATAAAATGGTAGTTTGTGTAGCTGGTGATGGTGATGCACTTGCAATTGGTGGTAACCATACTATTCATGGTTGTAGAAGAAATATTGATATGACTATGATAGTTATCAATAACTTTATCTATGGTTTAACAAATTCTCAAACATCTCCAACTACTCCTCAAGGATTTTGGACAGTTTCTCAAAAAGCTGGTAATATTGATCCAACATTTAATGCTTCTAAATTAGCTATTGCTGCTGGAGCATCTTTTGTAGGAAGAGAAACAATGATTGAACCTAAAAAGCTTGAAAAAATTATGATAAAAGCAATGGAGCATAAAGGTTTTTCATTTTTAGAAGTTCTTTCTAATTGTCATATTAATCTTGGTCGTAAAAATAAAATGCTTTCTGCAATGGAAAATCTAGAGTGGATAGACAGTATTAGCGTTTCTAAAAAGAAATTTGATACTATGAGCGAAGAAGAGCAATTAAACTTACTTCCTACTGGTATTTTAAAACAAGATACTGAAGTAGCTGAATATTGTGATATGTATGCTGAAATTCAAAAAGTACATCAAGGTGAACGTAAAAAAATCACTCAAGATGACTTTGTTAAAAAAATATAAGGAGAAATGCTATGAGTGATTCTAAAACATTAATGAGATTTACAGGTGTTGGTGGTCAAGGTGTTCTTCTTGCTGGTGAGATTTTTGCAGCTGCAAAAATCAAAACTGGTGGTCATGGTCTAAAAACAGCTACATATACATCACAAGTTCGTGGTGGACCAACTGTTGTTGATATTCAACTTGATGATGAAGAGATTTATTATCCATACGCAAATGATGGTGAAATAGGTTTTATGCTTTCAGTTGCAGATATGAGTTATAAATTATTTAAAAATGGTGTAAAAGAGGGCGGGACAATAGTAATTGATCCAAATCTTGTACACCCAACCGATGATGATAGAAAAAGATGGAATATTCATGAAATTCCAATTATTACAATCGCAAAAGAAGAGGTTGGTAACGTTATTACTCAATCTGTTGTAGCACTTGCAATTGCAAATACAATGATGAATGCTATCGACAAAGATGCACTTATTAATACTATGCTATCTAAAGTACCTGCAAAGGTTCATGAAGTAAATAAAACTGCTTATGAACTTGGTGAAAAATATGCTAAAGAAGCAATGGCTTAGTTAATAGTACTATTTATAGGACAACTCTTATAGAGTTGTCTTTTTTTTAAGTATTATATTAATATTAAATAATATCTTATATTTTTATACTATCCCAAAAAAATTCGACATGCTTTTCAAATTGTGTTGATAAGCTATTTGCGGACTCCTTATCAAACCTAATTAGTGTTATTTGAAGTCTTATATAGAATAGGGTGCTTAAAAACTCATAAGCTACCATCATTGGATCGTTAGAGCGTATTAAATTATTCTGCATCATTATAAAAAAAGCTTCAGATAGAATTTTTATGTTTTCATTATGAAACTCATTCATAAATTGTTTTCTTAATTCTTTGTTACTAAAGAGTTCTATCATCAATAATCTAAACATATTTTCATTATTTTTATCAAAGGTCAGTAGCTTATATTGCATAGCAAATTTTTGTAAGAAAGCTTTTCCTTTTAGTGATGATTCCTTTATATCTAAATCATCATAAGAGAAGGGTGATGTAAAAATACCTTTAGCAACTTCTAAAAAGATATCTTCTTTATTTTTATAATGATTGTATATAGCAGACTCTCTTATTCCTACATTTTTAGCAATGTTTCTAACACTAGTACCTTTATATCCTAGTTCTGAGAATAGGGTGCTTGATACTTTTAATATTTTTTGTTTTGTTCCAACTCTTTTATTGGATGCTGTATTTTCGGGCATTTTTAACCTTTTTTAAGTAAATGAACACTTGTTAATATTAAATATATTATATATGAACACTCGTTAATATAAGCTTATATCTAAAGAACACTTGTTCATATATAGGTTGATCTATATTAACACTTGTTCATTTGATAAAATAGGCTTTTTAAAGGAAAAACTTAGTATTATTTTACAGGTATTGCAGATAAGTGCTTAATCTTTTTTAAGAGGAAAGTCCGAGCTGCTTTAAGACAGTGTTCCATTTAACTAATGGCCGTAGTAATACGAGGGAAAGTGCAACAGAAAATAAACTTCTACTTTTTAGTAGTAAAGGTGAAAAGGTGGAGTAAGAGCCCACCAGTCTTTATGGCAACATAGAGAGCTTGTAAACCCAACATGGCAGCAAGAAACAGATGGTCAGCGTCTTAAATAGCTACTGTTTCGCTAGAGATACTATGTAAATTGTATACTAGATTAATACTATCAAAACAAAACTCGGCTTATGCAATACCTAAATGAATATATATTAAATAATATTAAAAGAATACAATGGATAAAGATATGAAAAAGAATGCTAATGCTAATGTTAAGTTATTTAACTCTGGTGTTAAAATTACATTTACAGGTGTAGCTAAACAAAATGTTGTTGAAATGGTTGAAAGATGTCAAACTGGTAAATGTGATTGCATGAGTGATGAATCAAAAGAAAAAATACAGGGTATGGATATATCTGAAATAAATGGAGATATTGAGTTAAATATAGAAGGTGATCTAAATATTGATGAAATTAGAGAAGCTGTTTCAAAATCTCCACTTATAAATTAGTAATTTAAAGAATAAAAGTCCTTTTTTTCAAAAAAGCAAAGTACACGTTATAGGGAGCTATAGATGAATTTTAGTCAAGAGAATATACATTATGTTAACCAATATATATAAAAGTATATTAATATTATTATTTGTAGTAATATCAGCCACAAATTTATATGCGAATAAATATTCATTTAGAAAATATCAACATGTAAAACAGTTTTATAAATCTATTTATGAAGATTGTATAAATATTGGAATCAAAAATCATGTACCTCCTGCAGCAATTATGGCTATAGCTGGATTAGAATCTGGGTATGGTCGTGGTTATGTAGCTCAAATTACTGGAAATATACTTAGTCTTGGTGCTTTTAAAGGCGATAAAGAGCTTCCAAGATTATACTTACCCTACTCTAAGTCTAAAAAAATTGTAATATTTGATAAAAAAGATATTAAAAAATATCATAAAAATGATTTAGTTTGGAAAAAAAGAGATAAAAGCTATAAAAGAGATTATAGACCTAATCCTTATGCTGGAAGTAATAAAAATTTAGCACTTTTGAAATATAGTAATAACATAAGAAAAAAAGCATACAAGAGATGTATTGATGATTTTGCGACAAGATGGATTAGTAAATCATCAAATATTAAAGTATTTGCAGCTGCAAAAGTTTTTTTGGATAAAGAAGTGTCTAAAAATGGAATAAAAAGTTTATTTACAAAAGAGCTTAATAATAAATTTATTGGTATTATTGGAGGACATCCAAACTCTTTTAATTACAGAAAAGCTTGGCCAAAAAAGGTTAAATCTATTTTAAATAAGGTAGGTTTAGTTGAATTATCTCAAAAACTATATATAAATAGATTAAATTTTGAAGATTCTTGGAGAATAAAATGAATAAAAAAGAGCAGTTAATAATTGATATCCAAAATTTATTAAATTCTTATGATAACGTTAGAGCAACAACGATAAACCCTGATTTACTTAAGTTTATGGATGAAAACACACTAATTAGCATAATAGATTCTCTTTTAACTCAAAAAGAAGATGCTGTAAATAGTGATTTTTCTTGGTTAGAAAAATTTAAAAGTTATGATAATTAGATAAAACGTTATATTTAGTTAAGTATTAATTATATTCATATTTATTTTGTTAATTTTTTAACAGAAATATCTGCTATAATTTCATTAAATATTTAAATAAATAGGATTAATCGTGACAAATATAGATTTAGTAAAACTAACACAACAAACTAAAAGACTATCAGCAATGGTTGTAGAAGATGAAAAAGTAGCAAATGAACTATTAAGCTCAACTTTTAAAAACTTTTTTTCTGATGTGAAATCTTGCTTTAATGGTAAGGAAGCTTTAGATGCTTATTCAAAATCTACTCCAGATGTGGTTTTTGTTGATATTATAATGTCAGAAATGGACGGGATAGAACTTTCTCGTAAAATTCGTGAAATCAACTCTTCACAAATCATTATTGTTATATCTGCTAGTAATGATATTGAAAAAATATCTGAGTCTATTGAAGTTGGAGTAAATAGTTTTATCCAAAAGCCAATCGACACTAAAAAAATAATAGAACTTTTAGATAGCGTAGTATCTATGATTAGCAAAAAGAAAAAAGTAGAAACTAAAACATTTTCTATATCTCTTCCATTAGATTTATATGAAATTGTAAATGACAATGCAAAAGCTGAAAGTATTTCTAAAAATGCTGTAATTATTAGAGCTCTTAGAAATTTTTATGATTAAATTATAAAATTTCTAGATTATTTAGCCAAATTTTATGATTTATTAAGATATAAGTCTATATAATTTCGGCTCAGTAATTAACATTACTAAGTGGCCCCGTCGTCTAGCGGTTAGGATCCATGGTTTTCATCCATGTTACAGGAGTTCAATTCTCCTCGGGGTCACCACTTACTTCTTAAACAAGCAATTAAAATTAATCAAAAAAACAACTAACTATCAGCTAATATTTGTTAAAATTATATAAAATATATTTTTAGGATAATTAATGCTAAGATTTGCACCCTCTCCTACTGGTGATATGCATATAGGTGACCTTAGAGTTGCTGTATTTAACTACATTGTTTCAAAACAAAAAAATGAAGATCTTATTGTTCGTATAGAAGATATGAATAAAGAACAAAATATTGATGCAAAAGATAAAGAAATATTAGATATTTTAGGTCTTTTTGGGATAGAGTACACTCAAGTTGTTTACCAAAGTGAAAATATTCGCTTTCATACAGCTATGGCTCTTCAGCTTATGCATGAGAAAAAAGCTTTTTCATGTTTTTGTTCAGACGAATGGCTTGATAAAAAACAAAAAGAAGCTAAAAAAGCCAAAAAACTTTATAAATATGATGATGCTTGTAAAAATCTTCCTCATGAGCTTGTGATAGACAATACAAATCCATTTACAATTAGAATAAAAAAAGCAGAAGAAACTTTAGTGATAAAAGATCATATACAAGGTGAAATAGTTTTTGAATCTAAAGATATGGATAGTTTTGTAATTATGAACCAAGATAAATCACCAATGTATGATTTTGCTTGTGCTGTAGATGATATGCTTTCAGATATTAGCATAATTATTCGTAGTGAAAAACACATAAATAATACGCCAAAACAAGCTTTAGTACGTACTTCTTTATCTTATAGTAAAAAGATAGAATATGCACATATTCCAACTATTTTAGATGAAGATAATTTTAGTATAAAATGGCTTTTAGAAGAGGGTTTTTTACCAGAGGCTATTTTAAATTATTTAATATCAATAGGAAATAAACCACCTAAAGAGATTTTTACATTAGAAGAAGCTACTGAATGGTTTAAATTAGAGAAAGTTTCAAAAAAATCTATTAAATTTGATATTGAAATATTAAAACATATAAATAATGAATATTTAAATAACCTAGATGCTAAAGAATTATCCAGATATGTAGGGTTCGCAGATGATGAGATAGGTAAATTAGCTCGTGTTTATTTAAATGAAGTAAATACGACAAAAGAATTGAAATTAAAAATATCAAATATATTTGTTAGTAAAAATATTCCAAACAAATTACTAAGTTCATCAAAAATCATAATAGAAATAATTAAAAATGCACCCTATTTTGAAGAATATGATGAATTTAAAAAGTATATTATAAAAAAATCAGAACTTGAAGATGAAATATTTTCTAAAACATTTCGTTATGTACTTACTGGGGCTGAAAATGGACCAGATATTGCTATGATTTATAAGTATTTGAAAAATTATATAGGTGAGATAATTAAATGAGCGAATTAGGTACAGTATTTTTTAAGTTGAGTAATCTTTTTATGGGATTAATTGATATTTATATATGGGTAGTTATTATTACTGCACTACTAAGTTTTGTAAATCCTGATCCATATAATCCTATAGTACAATTTTTATATAGGGTTACAAATCCAGTTTATGCCTTTGTAAGAAAGTTTATAAAAACAAGTTTTAATGGTCTTGATTTAGCACCATTAATCATCGTTATAAGTTTACAAGTTATGCAGATTTTATTATCTTATGTATTTTTATTAATCGCAAGGGCTTTATAGTAAAGTATGTTTAAATATCTATTTACACTTTCTTTTATCTTTGTTCTACTTGATGCAAAGCTTACTTTAGAAGATATTAGCGAAAAACCGTCAAGTCATGCTAAAGATTTTATGATTTGGCAATATTTAAAACAAAATATCACTCCTTCTCAAGCTGATAAAGCTTATGAGCAAGTAGATAATAAAAAAAACTCTAAACTCTTTCGTATATATGCAAAAAAAACAAAAAATAAAGATGTAAAATATAAACTCTCATGTAGAAGAAAATCAAATTTATTAAATATAACAGATACAAAATGTTTAGAATTAGCATTTACTCCATATAAAGCCATAAAACTAAGCAATAAGCAAAGAGTAAAACTATCTAAAAAATTAGCTTCAAAACATAAAATTGATTTATTAAATATTTTAAATGAGAAAAAAGAGGTACAAGCATATAGAAAATATAAGCCTAACACTATTTTAACTCTTTTTGGAAGTACTGGTTATAAGTATAGAAAAAAATACTTAAATATTATGCTTGAAAAAGACTTTTTAGACTCTCTTACTTCATCTTGGAGAATTTCTCGCTTTATATATAATGTTGTTCATAATGACAGCTTAGATAAATTGCAATTGTCTTTATTAAAAATAGATGGGGGAAATTTAAATTCTTTAACAAACTTTTTTTTAGGTTTAAATAGTCTTAGACATTCAGATAAACAAGCTGCCATAGGTTATTTTGAGCTTTCAGCAACAAAAGCAAAACGTAATATAAATAGAGATAAAAATAATTTTTGGTTATACAAAATAACTAAGGATAAAAAATATTTAAATAAATTACTACTAAGTATGGATATAAATATGTATACTTTGTACGAAAGAGAGAAAACTAATTTAAATTTTGAAAATTACTTTATATCGTTAGATACTAAGCAAAAAAAATCATCAAAAAAGCTATACGATCCATTTGAATGGAGTAAAATTAGACAAGAGATTAAAAATACTAAAAAAGATAAACTTTTTGAACTTGCTAAATTATATAATCAAGAAGATATGTTACCAGTTCAAGCACTTATAATGCAAAAAGCTTATGGTTATAATATTCATAGCTACATAATGCCTTATGATAAATATTTAAATGATTTACCACTTGATACAAAAGCTCTGATTTATGCGCTCATGAGACAAGAGAGCAATATGATACCATCTGCCCTATCACACTCTTATGCACTTGGACTTATGCAAATAATGCCTTTTGTAACTGATGATATTAGTAAGCGTATCAAGAATCCTATAAAATCTTATAATGATATGTTTTTACCAGAATACAATATTCGTTACTCAAGAGCGCATATAAAATGGATGCAAAAACATCTAAATCATCCATTATTTATGGCTTATGCTTACAATGGTGGCTTAGGATTTTTAAAAAAACATCTTCGTCATGGTAACTTTAAAAAAGGAAAATATGAACCTTTTTTAAGTATGGAAATGATGTCAAACTCTGAAAGTCGAGAGTATGGAAAAAGAGTATTGGCTAATTACGTTATATATAAAAAAGTACTTGGTGATAGTGTATCTATAGTTCATCTTTTTGATACTTTATTGCAGCAGAAGAAGACTGTTCATTCTCGAAAACAAGGTTAAGGGAGTCTTTCTTCTCATGAGAGAAAGCTACCATATAGTACTTGTTCCACTTACTTCTTATCTCTATGAGATTAGAAAATTTATTATCTTTTGGAAGCTTTTGTATTTTTATAGGTGTTTTTCCATTTAGTTTTATATTTAAATTTTCTTCACTAATTTGATTTGGATTATACATCGAACCTGAATCTTTTAAATATACATATATGAAAAAATACTCACTATCACTAAATGATTTTGGATAAACTTCATTTAAATATATGCTAGAAAAAACACCAGCTACAACACCATTTTGAGATGCTACTTTAACACTTTGCAAACTTGATATACCTAGTTCTTGCTCTTTACTCATGTTAAAATTGTCAAATGCATTCTTGCTTGAGCATCCAGATAGAATAAATAATAAAGTTAAAAAAATAAAATAATTTTTCATTGTCAATCCCTACAAAATAATTAAAGAATTATATCTTATTAAACCAGCTTTTAACGAGTATTTTGTATAATCACTTAAATTTAAACAAAAAGATATTATATTGAGCAAAAGATTAGCTGTTGCATTTACCGGTCCATCAAATAGTGGTAAAACTACTCTTATTTTAAAAGTAGCAAGAAAACTCATTCATGAGCTTGGTAAAGATGTTGCGATTATTAAACATGATCCAAAAGATAAAGCTAGATTTGATGTTGAGGGAAAAGATAGTTATAAGTTTAGTGATACTGGTGCAGAAGTAATAGTAACCTCCCCTAACCGTACAACATACTTTTCTCAAAGACAAAAAGAACTAGATGAAATGATAAGACTTTTTGATAAGTTTGACATACTTTTAGTAGAAGGTCTTAAAAATCTTCCTCTTCCACGTATAAGTGTATTTAGAGATACTTTAGATGAGGATTATTTTCCATATATGGATGCTTTAGCTACAGATGATAGTATAAATTTAAACAACTATGATTTACCAAAAGATATAGATATTTTAAACCTAAATAACTGTGAAGATATAATTTCATGGATATTAAAAAATGCAAAGGAAGTGTAGTAAATGACAGATATATTTGAGGCAATACAAAAAAGTGCCATAAGAATTAAAAATGCTATAGATGTTAAAGATATAGGTTATTCAAATCAAGCGAATAGTTCGGGTGAAACTCAACTTCAACTTGATATCCAATGTGATTTTATTATAGAAGAGGAATTTTCTAAAGTAGCTTCAGTAAATACAATAGCAAGTGAAGAAAAAGAACATGAACAACTTCTACATGAAGATGGTAAATACTTTATAGCTTATGATCCTCTTGATGGTTCATCTTTAGTTGATGTAAATCTTAGCGTTGGTAGTATTTATGGGATTTATGAGGGTGGTTTTGGAGCAGATAAGATGGTTGCTTCATGTTATGTTGTTCATGGACCAAGAGTTGAAATGGTTTTTGCTCATAACAAAACAAAACTTCATTTACTTCAAGGTGAAAACTGGGAATTTGTTAAAGAGATTAACTTAAATGAAAAAGGTAAGTTAATGGCTCCTGGAGGGACTCAACAAAATTGGGAACCATATCATAAAGAGATGATTGATGGTTTTTTTCAAGATGGTTATCGCTTACGATATTCTGGAGGAATGGTTCCAGATTTACATCAAATATTACTTAAAGGTGGTGGACTTTTTTCATATCCAGCAACGAGTGATAAACCAGATGGAAAACTTCGTAAACTTTTTGAAGTATTTCCTTTTGCTTTTATTTATAAAATTGCTGGTGGTGAGGCAATAGATGGCTTAGTTGATTTAATGAGTCTTTCTCATAAGCATATTCACGATACGTCTCCTTGCTTTTTTGGTTCAAAATATGAGATGGCAAAAGTAAAAGAAGTATATGCAAACAACAAATAATCCACAACGAGATAAATTTGAACTTTATCTTGATGAGATGATATTGAAAGTTCATGCTTGTCAAAAAGATAAAAACTTATCTAGTTGCAGCATATGTGAGCAGTATCTATCTTGCGATTTAAGAACTGAATATGTAAAAGCAGTTTATAACAGTATGTCAAAAGGCGATACTGGTGGATTTGAATTTTAGTGTTTAGTAAACTTTTAAGCTCACAACTTCAAAAAGCCATTAAAGAAAATGGTTTTACAAAACCAACCCCTATTCAAAATAAAGTTATACCACTTGTTTTAAAAAAACAAGATGTTCTAGCTCGTGCGCAAACAGGGAGTGGTAAAAGTGCTAGTTTTATCTTACCTATACTTGAATTACTTTCCAAAAATACAGTAATTAAAAAAGCAAAAATAAAAGTGCTAGTACTTGCTCCGACAAGAGAGCTTACTCTTCAGTTAGCTAAATCTTTTGAAGATTTTTCTATTTATTTAAGCAAAAAATTTAAAATTGTAAGTCTTATTGGTGGAGAAAGTATTGGTAATCAACTGTATGATATTCAGCAAGGTTGTGATGTTCTTGTAGCTACATCTGGTAGGTTTTTAGATGTTGTTAGTAAAAAACAGATGAACTTGTCTAGTGTTGATTTCTTTGTTTTAGATGAGGCTGATAAAATGCTTTCATTTGCTTTTGAAGAACAATTAGAACTTATTTTAAATGAGCTTCCAGAGAAACGTCAAAATCTATTTTTCTCAGCAACCTACCCTCCTAAAATGCAATCAATACTAAAAAGAATTAGTGAGAATCCAAAAGAAGTAAGTGATGATACTGGGGAATCAATAGTAAAGACCATAAATCAAAGAGTTATAGAAGTAAATCATGAAAATAGAGCTCCACTAATAAGACATATTTTAAAAACAAATAATTTTAAAAGTGTACTTATTTTTATGGCAAATAAAAGAGCTTCTGATAATATAGCAGCTAAATTTAGAAAGTATGGTCTTGATGCTTATTCTTTTAATGGTGATTTAGAACAAGAGGAAAGAAATATAACACTTCAAGCGTTTAAAGATAAAAAGTTTAGTATTTTATTTGCTACTGATTTAGCTTCTCGCGGGATAGATATTGAAGATATTGATTGCATAATTAACTTTGATTTGCCTCGTTCACCTAGTGATTATATTCATCGTATTGGTAGAACAGGCCGTGCTGGAAAAAGTGGCTTAGCTATCTCACTTATATCTCATGAAGATCAGGAACATTTTAAACTTATAGAAAAAAGAGCTGGTATAAAACTTCAAAGAGAACAAATAGCTAAATTTGAACTTACTGGTAGTCCAATCATAAAAGAAAAAGGTAAAGCCCCCGTAAAAGGTAAAGGCAAAAGTAAAAAAGATAAACTTAGAGAAAAAGCTCTAAAAGATAAGAAACAATAATTAAGTAAAATTAAGACATTTTAGATAAAATATCACTAATATAATCACGAGGTAAAATTTTGAGCAAATATATAACAACACCCATATACTATGTTAATGGCGAGGCACATATTGGTCATGCATATACTACTTTTATAGCAGATACTATGGCAAGATATGAAAAACTTAAAGGTGAGAAAACTTACTTTTTAACTGGTACAGATGAACATGGTCAAAAAATAGAAGAATCAGCTGTAAAGAACAATAAAGCTACGCAAGAGTTTGCAAATGAAATAAGTGCTACTTTTAAAAACTTATGGGATGAGTTTGAGATAAATTATGATAAATTTATCCGTACAACAGATGAAGACCATAAAATTGGTGTTCAAAAAGCTTTTGAAACTATGCATGCTAAGGGTGATATTTATAAAGATTTTTATGAGGGTCATTACTGTGTTAGTTGTGAGACATTTTTCCCTGAAACTCAACTAGAAGATGGCGAGTTTTGCCCTGATTGTGGTAGAAGTACAAACATCATTAAAGAGGAAAGTTACTTTTTTAAACTTTCAAAATATGAAAATGCCCTCCTTAAACACTATGAAGAAAATCCTGATTTTATACTCCCCCGCTCTCGTGCGAATGAAGTTATAAACTTTGTAAAAGGTGGTCTTCGTGATCTTTCAGTTACAAGAACTTCTTTTACTTGGGGTGTTAAGATGCCAGAGAGTTTAGGTGATGATAAACATGTTATGTATGTTTGGCTTGATGCTCTCATGAACTATATTACAGCACTTGGATATGGCAAAGATGAAGAAAATATGGATTTTTGGCCAGCTTCAACGCACTTTGTTGGTAAAGATATTCTACGTTTTCATGCTATTTACTGGCCTGCATTTTTAATGAGTCTTGATTTACCACTGCCTAAACATATTGGCGCTCATGGTTGGTGGACTAGAGATGGTGAGAAAATGTCTAAATCAAAAGGTAATGTAATTTCACCTAAAGAAGTTGCTGATGCTTATGGTGTTGAAAATCTTCGCTATTTTATGCTTCGTGAAGTTCCTTTTGGACAAGATGGAGATTTTTCTCAACGTGCATTTATAGATAGAATAAATTCTGAACTTTCAAATGATCTTGGTAACTTACTTAACCGTATTATTGGTATGAGTGGAAAATATTCTGATTTTGAAATTGATAGTGTTGATGTAGAAAAATACCATTCTAAAGAATTAGATGATATGAACGCAGCTTTAGCAAATCTTGATGGTTTCATGAAACAAATGCAAACACATAGATATTTAGAGGAACTTTGGAAACTTTTTAGTATTGGTAATACGGCAATTACAAGTTATGAGCCTTGGGCAAAAATGAAAGAAGACAGAAAAGATGAAGCTTTAGCTACTGTTGCTTTGGTTGCAAATATTTTAGCAAAAGCTTCTATTATGTTAAGTCCTGTTATGCCTAAAACTACAGAAACTATAGCAGATGCTCTTAATTTTAACATAGGAAATGAAAGCTATAAAGAGTTAATTATAGATAAAAAACTTTTAAAATTATTTAATATTAAAAAAGTTCCACCTCTTTTTCCTCGCGTTGAAGAGCCTTTAATGACAGAAGCTCCAAAAGCTGAACCAAATACTCCAAAAGAAAACAAAGAAGATAAAAAAACAATAAAAGAAGATGATAATCTTATAGAAATTGGGCAATTCTTTGAAACTTCTTTAAAAATTGGTGTAGTGGTTGAAGCTGAGGAAGTTCCTAAAAGTAAAAAACTTTTAAAACTTCAAGTTGATTTGGGTGAAGAATCACCTCGTCAAGTTGTAGCTGGAATAAAAGAGTTTTATTCAGCTGAATCTCTTGTTGGTACTCAGGTTTGTGTTGTAGCAAACTTAAAACCTGCAAAACTTATGGGAATGATGAGTGAAGGAATGCTTCTTGCTGCTAAAGATGAAGATGGCTTATGTTTAGTAAGACCAGAAAAACCTAAAAAAGCGGGAACACCTATTGGATGAGACTTGAAAATTTTCTAGCACTTACACATACAACTCTTATAAATGAGCCATGTGTAAATGGTTTTGAAAATATCGTCTTTGACGCACAAAAAGTAAAGAGAGGTGATATCTTTTTTGCTTTTGATGAAAATAGTATTGATACCGCTGTTACAAATGGTGCTTATGGTATTGTTTTTGATAGACCTACGCAGTTATCCGATAGTGAAATAGCTTGGATAAAATCAGATAATCTTGATGATACACTTAAAAAACTACTTCGTTTTAAAATGATTGAAAAAGAAGTAGTTATTTATGAGTGTAATGAAATCATACTAAAACTAGCACTTCAAGTAATTACTCAAACAAACTTTCTTGTAGTTACCGGTGATATGCAAAGTATCTATAAATCGATGAATTCTTTAGAGCAAAGAACAACAATACTCTTTTGCCCTGCTCTAAACGATAAAGATATTTTTGCAAATGCAAAACCATTACCAACTAAAACAATTCAAAGTATAGAAATAATGGAGCAAACTCTTTTTGAAACATCATTTATTTATAATAATATTTTTTATGAAAGACAATTAATATCTCCATTTTTTATTCCATATTTAGAAGAGTTATTATACTTATATAAAAGTTTAAATATAAATTTTAGACTTAAAAAATTTGTACCAATTGAGCATTTTGAACCTGTTTTTACAAATAAAAAGTTTGAGATAAAAAACTTTGGAACTAGCGATAAAGTACTTATATTTGAACCAAATACCAATTTAATTAAAAGTGAAATAATCTTTCTTCAAAGTCGTGCTTCATGGGCAAATATTATATTTGTAATCCCTCATGAGTATGTTTATGAAAATAATACTAATGTTTTTAGATATGAAGATAAAAAAGATATTATAATGATTTTAAAAGAAAACACCTTTAATTTTGCACTCATTGTTGGAGTAGATAAAGCAATACTTGAAAAACCAATAATTAATCAAGCACAACTTACACTTGATTTTTAAATAGGGCAACTTTTATTTATATATTTTTTAAGTACATAATTTCCAATAAGCCCACCAATAGTTACAAAGATAAGATAAACCCAGCCAGATAGTGAAAACTCTGCAATTGGTGTATATAATGCACCAACATTACAGCCATGAGAGAGTCTTGTTCCAAAACCCATAATAAAACCACCAAAAGCAAAGGTTATAAAGCCTTTTGGTGTGATTTTTAATCCTGATATAAATTTACTTTTAAAACTACCATTAAAAATAAGTACAAGTACTGAACCAAGAGCTATACCAAAATTTTGTACACTTGTTGAGTGTTGTAGTATTGGAGTTGTAAAAAACTCTACTGGTTTGTGTGTAAAGTTTGCTAAAGCATCTGCAGATACACCGAAAAACATTAGTATATTTGCAAACCATAAACCAAAAGCTGTTGTAGCACTCCACCCTTTTTGAGTATTGTACAGAAGTATAAAAAATAAAATAGATAAGATAGTTACACTTACTTTCATTTTGAAAGGAAATGGCTGTACTTCGTTTGTTTGGCTTAGTTTTCTTTCATAGTTTTGGGCAAGTTTTACAACTATTAAAGCAAATACTATAGTTAGTATCATTGCACCCAGATAACCATTAAATCCATCAAACTT